>Ga0315274_10001994_pt1 | contig 31251 bp, 28 predicted proteins | sample YL17G02_20_MG_FD_203700 | JGI IMG/M metagenome (GOLD analysis project Ga0315274, IMG submission 203700) | Sediment microbial communities from Yellowstone Lake, YNP, Wyoming, USA - YL17G02_20 | ecosystem: Environmental > Aquatic > Freshwater > Lake > Sediment | place: USA: Wyoming | collected...
GAGGCCGACACCACGTACAGAGGAACCCGGGAGGAGAACCGTTGCAGGAACTCTTGCGCACCCCGAACATAGGGTGCCGCGAGCACACCGTCGATGACCAGCCGGTGATATTCATCTGACAGGCGGCTGAACTCCTGATCCGGTAGTTCCCTCTTCAGGATGAAGGCATAGATGTGGCGGAACTTATCGAAGCGGGAGACACCGGTATTCTCGCGGTGGTACTCCACGATCTCGTCCACGTGTTCCGGGAGATCTGCAAAGAGGGACCGGAAGGCATCGGTCTTTACGCCGACGGATTCCAGGACGACCCCGTCAAAGTCCAGGATGACTGTTGCAATCACGGAATCACCTCGTCCGTGCCACGGCCATCATGTGGGAGCTCATGCCTGCCTCCCGGAGGAACGACTGGAACTTCTCTCTCACGTCCTCCCCGGCCGTCAGGATCTCCCGGAGGAAGGGATCCGCCACGCCCGCAAGGTCCTTGGAAGCGATGTCCACGTCAAGCCTCCCGGGTGTGGTGACCTGGAGGGGTTCGAAACCGTGTCGTTCCAGGCAGGTGTGCAGGGACGCGGGGTTGAAGAAGTTGATGTGGGCCGGGGGACAGATGCTCCGGGACCGATCCCGGAGAACCTGGAGGTCAAATCCTTTTCCATTCAGGGTGGTGAGGATGACGAGGGCACCCTTCGGGAGGAGATCCCGGCATCGGGTGAGGAACTCCCCCGGGTCATGGAGATGCTCCAGGAGTTCGAAGCTGGTGGCTGCCACCGGAACGGTGCCCGCGAGATCCGCCCGGGTTACCTCTTCCAGGAATTTTTCTATGGTGGGGATTCCCTTCTCACGGCACCGGGCCGCCAGCATTGGGGACGGCTCGATGGCCATCACGCTGGTTTCCGGGAGGAGGGCATGGAGTTCCTCACAGAAGACCCCGTAACCGGCTCCGACGTCCAGGATACAGGCTGCGGAGGGAACGGAGGGCAGGTACCGGTGGATGATCTCCCGTACCTGGAGGGCCTTGGGGTGGATCAGGAGCCGCCTCCGGGACTCCTCGGTCTCCCGGTAGAAGTCCGTGGCCCAGAACCTCACAGAAGCAGAATCGGTGGAGTAGCGGGTAAATGCCTCCCGCTCTGGTCTGGGATTGGCAAAGTGGGTTCCGCAGGAGTTGCAGGTCTCGTAGGTGAAGTCGAGCTTTGAAAAGGCAACGGTCTGGGAGCTGGACCCGCAGGCCGGGCAGGGCACGCGCTGGAAGCGGGCGTCCCGGAAGTACTTCTCTCGGTCGTTTCGCAGGAGGGCCAGGTAGCGGTCAAAAAGGCCATCCGGCCGGATCTCATTCTCCTTCATCCTTCACCGCCGGTGGATCCCGCCGCGACCGGATGACCCGGGCGGGATTCCCCGCAGCCACTGAATATGGGGGAATGTCTCTCGTCACTACGCTCTGCGCCCCAATCACGCACCCCCTCCCGATGGTGACGTCACGGGTAATGGTCGTGTGACCCCCGATCCAGCAATCTTCGCCCAGGACAATCCGGCCTGGCCGGTGGCCCTGGAGGTTGATTCTCTTCTCCGGGTCGCCGAATTCATGGTCTGCTGCCCGCATGAGGACAAAGGGGCCGATGAGGGAGTAATCCCCGATCTGGATCTCTCCACCGTTGCAGGCATTGAGAACAACGAACTGGTTCAGTGACACACCCTCACCGATCCACACCCGTTCCGGGCAGGGGATGGAGAGGCCCGTCAGGCTTGAAAATCTCCCCGAACGCTGCATGAGCTTGGGCTGGAGGCGTTTCCAGCGGAGGTCCGAGAAGAACCGGTTCGAGGGGCCCTGCATGATCGAATGGTCAAGACATTCCCTGAAAAATGCACAGATCGTCACGGGTATCAGATCCTCCCGAGCCCAGCGAGACAGGTCGTTGGTGCATCTCCCAGCAAAAGGGAACCTGGCACGAGTGTCCCGATCTGGACCCGGAGGTTTTCCTTCATTCTTCACCCCATCAGAGGATGCGCATCCCGCTTCCCCTCATTCGCCTCCGGTCACCCGGAAGGTCTGCCCGGTGATGTAGTCGCCGCCCTCTGAGGCCAGGAAGAGGCAGAGCCCTGCCACGTCCCGGGGTTTCCCCGGGCGCCTGAGCGGAATGGTCCTGACTCGATTATCAAGGGATCTTCTCCCCATCTTCCGGTGGGCAGGGGTATCGATGACCCCGGGCTGGATCGTATTCACCAGGATGTTGTGGGCTGCCCCGGCCCTGGCAAGGGATTTTGTCACCGCTTCCAGCCCTGACTTCGCGGCACCGTAGTGAAGGGAAGTCTCAGATCCCCCGTACAGGGCTGCAATGGAGCTGATGTTCACGATCCTCCCGCCGCCATGCTCCTTCATCCACCGGAAGGCTTCTCGGGCAAGGATGAAAGGAGCGGTGAGGTTCAGGCTGATGGTCCCTTCCCAGGAGGGAACCGTCAGATCGAGGAAGTGCTCCTGACCGACAGGGCCCCCGGCGTTATTGATCAGGACATCAATACCTCCGGCCCCGGTAATGAACCGGGGCACAAGCCCATCCCGTTGACGGGAATCAAGGAGGTCCGCCTTCAGGAGGAGGCCTTTCCCTCCCCGGTCCTGTATCTTAACCAGGAGTTCCCGGGCACTCCCCTCCCCCGTATGATGGTGGATGCCGACCACCGCACCCTCGCGGGCGAAGAGCTCGGCGGTGCAGGCACCAATGCCCGAGCTGGCCCCCGTGACAAGGACCCTTTTTCCCATCAGGCTTCTGTACATGGATCCTACTCCTCTCGCCACCCGTGCTTCCTCAGCCAGTACTCGGCCTGGGGAAGTTGCCATTCGTAGTCCACATCCAGGCCACCCCATTGTTTCAGCGGGTAGATCTTCTGCCCCATCCACTTCTGCGGAAGGAGCCCCTCCTCCAGACGCTCCAGGCACCGGGGCCGGACAATAGAGAGGCCCATGTCCGCGAACCAGATATCCCCCTGGGAGTCGCGGTCGCAGGAGAGCGTCTGCGGGTCTCCGAAGGTCTCAATGGGGACAAAGGGGTGGAGAAGGCCATCCTCCCCGATCCTGCGCGAGCGCAGCGGGCTCCACATGTTGTAGCGGGAGACGGTTACCGCCGAATCGTACGCAGGATTCTTCCTGAGCACATCAATTCCTTCATCGATGGTGGCAGGGAGCACGGAGGGGGCATTGGCAAAGAGGAGGACCATCAGCTCGATGGTCTCCCCCGTCCGCCCGCGGATGGTGCGGTAGCCATGGACAAAGACATCCTCACCCAGCGCGCCGGCGGTGCAGAGCTCGGGCGGCCGGTCGATGATCTCCGCCCCCATCTCCTCTCCAATCTCCTTGATGCGGGGTGAATCGGTGGAGATGTAGATCCTGTCCACGGACTTCGAATCCAGGGCGGCATGGAGGGGATAGACCACGAGGGGCCTCCCAAGGACCGGATGGAGGTTCTTCCCCGGGAAGCCGACGCTCCCTTCCCTGCCGATGAGGAGTGCTGGTATCATGGAGGATCACCCACCTTTTCCATAGATCATCTGCCGGCTGCCCATGTAACCATTCTCCTCAGACCCTCCCTCAGGTCAACCTGCGGGTGCCAGCCGGTCTCGGCTCTGATCCGGGAGATGTCAGCAGAGAGCCCGAACTGGTCGAAGGGCGTGGGTTCTTCGGAGATGACTGGATAGATGGCAGGATCATGACCGAAGGCCCGGATCTCCTCTTCCACCAGCCGGGAGGCAGTTGTCTTTTTCCCGGTCCCCAGATTGTAGATCCGCCCATGGGTGACTGGCCTTTCCAGTGCCCCCATCCATGCATCCAGCACATCGTCGATGTAGATAAAGTCCCTGAACCTGTCCCCACTTCCCTTCACCCTTATAGGCTCCCCCTTCAGGAGGTAGGCCATGTAGATACTCACCATCCCCTGCTTCATGTTGGTCAGGTTCTGGCCCGGTCCGTACACACTGAACAGGCGGAAGATGGTGGGCTCCAGGCCATCAGGGACAAAATGGAGGATATAATGCTCGGCTGCGAACTTGGAGATCCCGTAGAAGGAGAGGGGCTGGCATTCCGCGGTTTCGCTGACAAGGGTGTGGTCAGGGTTGCCGTAGACAGCCATGGAGCTGGAGTAGAGGAACCTCTTAACCCTCGCCTGCATGCATGTCCGAAGGAGAAGAAGGGTTCCCAGGGTGTTGACACTCAAGTCGAGGGCCGGGTTCTCGTGGGAGATCTCTCCCGAAGACTGGGCGGCCAGGTGGAAGACCGCATCAAAATCCACGGGGTGCAGCTTACGGTAATCCTCCTCGCGGGAGATGTCCATTTCAATGAACTCGGCACCCTCCGGGAGATTCCCGGGATCGCCGGTGGTGAGGTTGTCGACGATGACCACGTCGTGGCCAAGAGCCAGGCACCGGTGCGCCAGGTGAGATCCGATGAATCCTGCACCGCCGGTGATGAGGATGCGTTGCGCCATCGCGTCACCTATCCAATCGGCACGTCCCGTGCCAGGTCCTCCCCCGCCAAGGGGAATTTCACCGGAACATTCCCGCGGGCATCGGACGCATGCAGGGCGATGACCATCTCAAGAGAACGGTAGCCATCCCGGTCGGTTGCGCTGATGGCCTCCCCTGTTACCAGCTCCTGCTGGGCCTTTGCAGTGAGATCCACGATGTCAAACCTGGCGTCGCTGGCGAAGGGGATCTCCCCCATGTCTGTCCCGTACCGGGTGAGGGGAAGTGCCTGTGCAGATTCATCCCTCGCCCGTATCCTCCACTCATCATTCAGTTCATCGATGAGGATGCGCCCGAAGGTCCCCACAATCTGGAAGGTATATTGCACCCCGGTATCCTCCATCGTGTCCACGAAGAAACGGGCGCCGTTTTCGAGGGAGATGATGCCGTAACCCCCTGGGTCCACGAATTGGCTCCCCCGGGGATTGAGGGTCCCGGTCCTGTCCAGGAATCCCACGGCTTGGGAAGGTTCGCTCCCGCTCAGGAACCGGATGGTGTCAAAGAAATGGATGGCAAAGTTCCCGAGGCCGGTGGAGCCACAGCTGAAGTAGTAGTGGCGGGGTTCGCCAATGATGCCGGAGCGGAGGAGATCCCGGAGCCGGTGGTAATTCGAGGACCAGCGGCGGATGTGGTTTACGCACAGCCGGGTTCCGGCCTTCTCGCACACGTCGATGACCCTGGTCGCGTCACCGAGGTTGGTTGCCATGGGTTTTTCACAGAGGACATTGGCGATGCCGGCCTTGGCTGCTGCCATGGTGATCCCTGCATGGGTCGGCCCATTCGTGACCACGGAGACAATCTCCGCATCGGTACCCTCGAGGAGGTCCTGGTAGCGGGAGAAGATTCCTTCTCTGGGGAACTGGGGAATGACCTCACGGACCTTGTTGTTGTCCCAGTCGCAGATTGCTGTCACATCGATCCGGTTCTTCCGGTATGCCTGATAGTGGCGCTGGCCCATCCCGCCGAACCCGATGATGGCTGCCTTCATCCCGGCCACGCTGTTCTCTCTCATGGATACCTCATCCTGTTATCCGTGCAAGGAGCGTATCGCAGAGGAAATGATCCGTAAGGACACCTGCATAACGGTCATTCAGTTCGGGTGTGAAAACATGGTTGTACTTCCCGACCCCCCCGGGTCTTCCAGCGGTCATCCAGTGGATGTGGTTGGAGAGGTCATAGCGTTGTACCGGCAGGATCTCATGGCAGGAGAAACCGACTTTCTGGAACAGGGATCCCAGAGTCGACCGGGAATAGTAGAACTGGTGGGCAGGCGTGAAGTAGAAGGATCGGAAGGCAGGCACATCGTACAGGGAAAGGAGAGCATCCTCCACGTTGGGGACGACGACGAAGATCTTCCCGCCCGGGACGAGGATCCTCTTCAATTCGGCGAGAAAGCCAAGGGGATCCCCCAGATGCTCCAGCACAAAGAAGGCGAAGATCCGGGAGAAGGATCCCCTCCCGATCTCCTGGAGGGTCTCGTGAACAGGGATGCCCCGGGACTCGCAGTAATCCCGGAGCAGCCGGTGGGTCTCCACCCCGGCAACGGATCGGACCTCCTCCTGGATTGTTGCAAGGAAATAGCCCGAAGCGCACCCGATCTCAAGGCAGGTATCCCCACTCCCTAGGGAGTCGGTGACCCACGAGCGGTACTTCCGGGCCTCGGGAAGCCGCGACTGGAAGAGCTGCTCCGGCGAGGTGCCTTTCTCGGAGGAGAAGATCTCCCCGTACTCCTGCTCGTAGAACTGCCGCTCCTCATCGGCGCTCATGCCCGGATGGAGGAAGACGAGTCCGCAGCGGGTGCACCGGTACACCTTTCGGGGGCTCTCGTATCTCAACCGGTCCGATACCAGCTCCTGCTCCGCGAATCCGCAGAGGTAGCATCTCATGGTCTACCCCGCGTCAATTCCCGCGGGGGACTGGGAAGCCCCTGCCGGCATAACCTCTTCATCTCAGAGGGGATCCTCATCAGTCCCGTGCACCTCCCTTTGGGCTTCGCGGAGGCAATCAAGAATCCCTTCGCTGATATCCACGTACCGGGAGAGGTTCACCCGGACCGGTATCTCCATCTCGAAGGAATAGGGGGTGATCACGTAGTGTTGCTGCCGTTCCGGCGGTGCATACTTGATCGTGATCTTCCGATCCATGATCTCCTGGACCATGTCAAAGAACTCCCGCATCTGCATCCGCTGGTGGCCGGTGATGAGTACAGACTTGTTGGCGAATTCCGAGTCCCCTGCGATCCGGACGGTCTCCCTCGCTGCGTCGCTGATGTGAATGTACTCGCGCACGGCATCCGGTGACCCATTGTAGTCAAATTCGCCCCGGGTGACCAGGTCCCTGCAGACCGAGGCAATAAAGTTCCAGTGGTTGGACTCCCGGCCATACAGACTCCCGTATTTGAGGATCGTGTACTCCAGTCCGTACTCGCTGAGAAAGGACCGGCACAGGGATTCTCCTGTCTGCTTCGAGATGCGGTAGAAGGATCCGCGGTTGCCCGAGGTATAGACGGAACTCGCAAAAAGGAAGCGCGAGACGCCACTCTCGCGGGCTGCCTCCAGGCAGGTCGCCGTCCCGACCACGTTCACCTTCATGGTCTCGATGGGGATCTTCTTTGCCACATCGATATCTGCGATGGCTGCCGAATGGAAAACCTGGTCACAGCCCTTCATCGCGTGTTTCAATCTCTCCAGGTCAAGGATATCCCCGGTCACCCATGTCAATTTCCCGGGCAATTTCCCCGAGGCCTCAATTCCAGGGGACTGAAGGTCAAAGGCTACCGTCTGGATCCCTTCCTTCCTGAGCTCACGGATGAGATGGTGGCCGAGAAATCCCGATCCGCCGGTGACCAGGGCCTTCATATTCCTCCTCCCTCCAGAGCCGCGATGACCTGGCGAACCGCCTCCTGTTCCATCAGGGAACGGGTTTCCAGAGTGTGGGAGGCAACATGGGGCGTGGCAATGACCTGTGGGTAGGAGAGCAGGGGTCCCGTGTACGGCTCCGTGGGGAAGACATCTAGGCCTGCCCCCGCGATGGTCCCATTCTCCAGTGCAGAGATCATCGCATCCTCACTAATGAGAGAGCCCCGGGCACTATTAATGATTATTATCCCCTTTTTGCAGGATCCGAGAACAGTCGCATCGATGAGGGGCCTCTGCTCTTCCTGTGCAGGGGCGTGGACCGTCAGGATATCCACACCGGCCACCAGATCGGTGAGGGTTCCTCGCCTCTGCCATGTCTTTCCGGCAGGTTCCTTTGTGAAGGGATCGTAATAGGTGATACGGCAGCCCAACGATTCCAGCATCGTCGCCACCCGGGTGCCGATCCGCCCCAACCCGATTATCCCGACACGTTTCCCGCCAAGGAGCGAGACGCCCCTCGTCTCGGCGATGCCCCTGTGGAGCGCGTCGTTGTACTGAGGGATCTGTTTCAGTACGGCGAGAAGAAGCGCCAGCGTGTGCTCGGCCACCGCCTGGACCGGTGCATGGGGTGTGGTGAAGACCCGGATCCCCTTTCGCTCGGCGGCCTTCAGATCAATGGAGTCCGTCCCGGTACCGACCCGTGAAATGATCCGCAGGCTGTCGGCAGCCTCGATGACCCTGTCGGTGAAAGGCTCGGTCCCCGCGATGGCTATCTCAGTACCTCTGAGTGCCTGGGCCAGGGTCTCCTCAGAGAGCCGCTGACCGGAGGTATTGGAATAGATAATCCGGCAGCGGCTGAGGAGGTCTGCCATAACGGGATCCGGGAGGTTGAAACTCCTGATGGTGACGGCGACTGTATGTTTTCCCATGGCAACCCCTGTCAAACGGTATGCAGGCCAATCGTAATAAAGTAGTATCGCCGCTGGATCCGTCCCATCGTGACGGGCGTTTGGGTGGCAGTGGTCCGGATTCGTTTCCCCGGGGGGATCTCTCACTGACCGCGATTCCATGGGGGTGGGCATGCCTCTCCTTCCATTCTCCCGATTTCGGCTGCAGACCGGGAAACTCTAGAGGTGTTCACTATCGAAAACGGAATAGTCCACTCACCCCGACGGGAACCGCTGACTGGACCCCGGTGGCGAGGTACAGGACCGGGGAGGGAAGACCATCGGGGGGAGGGAAGGTCACCCAGGAACGGGGGGGTGATGCGGATGGACCAGAGTGCGAATCCGATCGGGATCGACCTCCCCGAACAGGGTTCCGATGAACTTCCGGATCTCAGGGATCTCTCCGAGAGACTGACCCCGGAGCATCAGCGCTGCATGCCGAATCTCGCCGGGGGATCCGAGGCTCGGAATCGTCGGGAATCCCTCAAAGATGTTCATGTCCAGGGAGCATTCCAGTTTGACGTGAATGACAGGGATCCCGCAGGCTGCTGCCTCGACGGCCAACGTGGACTCGGTGAAGAGGACGACACCGGTGGCAGAGAAGAGGGTCTCTACGGTTTCCTCCCGTATCGCGAAGTGGGGCGGGAGGGGAGGCAGCATCCGCTCCATAAAGGAAAACGGGAGATTGGGATGGCATTTGATCCAGACCGGAACATCAGGGCTCTCTGCAAAGGCCTGGAGCGCCTTGTGGATCAGCTCGATGGTCCTCTGCATGCTGACGGAGCCTGCCACGAGAATAGCATACCCTCCTTTCTCCTTCAGGACACCCCGGGATTGGCTGAGCGCACCGTACCGCAACGCCCCGCAGACATGAATGCTTGATTCCGGAAATCCCGCCTCGATCAGCACATCGCGTGGTTGCGTCCCGTTGGTGAGAATCAGGTCCGGTAACGGGGTACAGGCGGTTTCGTGGCGGGAAAGGCTGTAGGAGAGGTTCATGGGATAGACGAGCGTATGGGCATATCCCACGACCCGGGCCTGCGGGCCCGCTTCGCGGATGCCCTTGATAGTGCACTTCTCCCACATGTGATTTTCGAAAGTATAAAGGTAAACCGGGGCGGGATGGAACGCTGCAAGCCGCTGCCCTGCGCGATAGTACAGATAGGATTGTGCCCCCCGTGCGTTCAGGACATCCACCTTCTGCTCGTCAAAGACAAGGGGAGCGATCTCCATGTTCCCAAAGGGAGGTACGCGGCCCAGTTCCCTGGAGCCTCTCCGGCTAGCCGCCAGCGCCAGTGGGATATCACGCAGGGAGAGAAAGCGCTCCTGGAGGAGATAACCGGTCTTCTTCAGCCCTCTGAGAGAGAAGAGGGCCCGCAGGTAAGCCATGGTGGGCAGCACATCGATGACATACCATACCTTCGCATCACGGGAGAGGATAGGTACCAGGTCTCCGTAGAAGATATCCCAGAATGCACCGCTTTCCAGAAAGGATCGCTGGTCAGCCCATGCGTGGATGAGGATAGTGGGTACCGGGGTTTCCCCCTCTTCTAGTTTCGGAACGGTTGGCTGGAAGAGACGGGCGAGGAGGATCCTGAGTCCAAACCGGGTGATAAACCAGCATCTCTGGGCGGACCCCAGAACCCTGATGGTGATGGCATCAGCAAGGGAGCAAAGGGTGCTCTCCGGGCAGGATACCACGGTGAATCCCTTTCCTCTTAGATTAATAGCGAGGGCATCCTGGATCCCCGGTGATCCGCAGACAACGATCATGGTACCCCGAGCTGTGGCTAGGTATTCCATGCAAGCCACCATGGCACAGAAAGAGAAGTAGAAAGGTGAGGCAAAGGGATTCTTTTCTGAAAGAGACGTGAGGAACCAGGAAATCCCACAGTGGTCGCGGGTTAACTCACCGATATAATCAATGAACGGGTGCCTGTACCTTTGTGCTATTTCTTGGAGACTATCGGAGATCTCCACCTTCCGCAGGTATGGCTCGAGGTCATGTTCCAGAGTAAAGACATCTTCAGGCCGGTCTCCCAGGAAAAGCCATTCTGCCGCCTGTGTGGCTATATACTCCTTCAGTATCTGGCGGATGTGGGTAGAGTCAGGAGGGGTCAGGATGACCTGCACAGGTGGGATTGAACGGTCAGCTGGCATCGTGGAATACCTGTGTGATTTCGGTATCGTATCTGTTCACCACAACAGTGGCGAATGGCGTGATCTCAGGACGTGACTGTTCCGGTATGGCAGGCGTGATGTCAGACAGGGGAGATACGACCGTGTCATCCTCTCATCTTCTCACGGAACCTTTGGTACTCCTCCTTCATCACGCCATATTCGATGATGTCAACGTACTTTCCTTCAACATACGCCGCCTGCCTTTTCTTCCCTTCTTCCTTCATCCCCAGCGCGCGGGCCAGCTCCCTCATCGCCCGGTTGGTGGCAAAGGTGCCGCATCCCACACGGTGCAGATTCATGCGGGAGAAAGCATGGTCCAGGAGGAGGAAGCCGGCCTCGGTGCCATACCCCTTCCCCCAGGAATCCTTCTCCCCGATAATGATGGAGAACTCGGCAGAACGGTGGATGGGGTGGATTTGCTGCAGGGCAATGTTGCCGATGTGGAGATCACTTTCAGAGAGGACGATGGCCAGGATGAGCTCGTCCCGCGAGGCCCTGGCCCTCTCAATGTACTCCCGGGCCATCTCCACGGTGTAGGGGAAGATGTGGTGGGTGTTCCCCCGGCAGACCTCCTCATCATTGAACCAGGTGGGGTAGGGCCCGGTGCAGTCTTCCACTTCCAGCGGGCGGAGATAGAGGCGTTGCCCCTTGAGGAATGCCAGATATGAGACCATCAGATCAACTCCTTCCAGTGGCGGGAGACCTTATCAAAGGCAGCGAGGAGGTCGTCCAGATCACCGGTCGTGATGTTGGCATGACAGATATTCGTGTACATCAGCTCCCTCTCATACATCCGCTCGGTGACCGGGCATATACCCTTTGCGTAGCTCACCGTTCCCCGGTACCCCGGATAGGTGAAGGGAAATCCCTCCTTTCCGATAGCGATCCGCTGCTGGTAGAGGGGAGCAAGGTAGATGGGTTCCACGTACCCAGGGACAAGGGGAATACCCTCGGCATTGACTGCGGCAACAAAGCGGTCTCGATCCACACCGTGCAGTTCCGTAGCATCGTACTTCATCGCATGGACGTAGTAGGCATGCCGTATCCCCGGCCGTACAGTAGGGGGCGTGATGAAAGCGAACTCTGCCAAGCCTTTCGTCAGGTACTCCGCAGCCCTGATCCGGGGGAGCAGCAGACCCTCCAGCTTGCGGAGTTGCTGGGCGGCAATCGCCGCTTCCAGTTCGGTCATACGGTAGTTGAATCCCACCATGTTGACAAGGTCCTTCACCCCCTTCGCCTTGACCGCCGCCTCGGCATGGTTGCGGATGAGCTGGAGACGCCCGGCATACGTATCGTCGTCAGTGACAACGATGCCCCCCTCTCCGCACTGGATGGTCTTGTGGTAGTTGAGAGAAAATACTCCCATGTCAGCCAGGGTTCCAGCATAGCGTCCGTGGAACTTCGCACCGGGTGCCTGGGCGGCATCCTCGATCACGACCAGGTCGCGCTCCCTGGCGATGTCCATGATGCCGTCCATGTCGGCAGGGTGCCCGAAGAGGTCAACGGCAATGATGGCGCGTGTCAGAGGCGTGATGCAGCGCCGGATGGATGCCGGGGTGATGGTGAATATTTCCGGGTCAATGTCAGCAAAGACCGGTATGGCCCCGTAGATGAGGGGAGCCGTGGCGGAGGCTACCATCGTGTAGGGGGAGACGATCACCTCATCCCCGGGGCCCACCCCCGCGGCACCCACGGCGGCATACAATCCGGAGGTCGCCGAATTCACGCTCACGGCATGCTTTGTCCCGAAATATGCCTCCCAGTCCCGTTCGAGTTGCTGCACCCTCGGCCCGCCGAAGAAATCCGCGGACCATCTCGCGATGAACTGGGAGAGGACCGTGCTCTCCAGCACCTCCTGCACGGCGCGTTTCTCCTCCTCGCCGATGGAGATGTAGGCCGGAAAGGGACGGTCGCGGACTGGCGGTCCGCCGTTGAGCGCAAGGCACGTCATGACTCACTTCGGTTCCCGCGAATCCTGCCGGAGGATCCGGTGGATGAGGTCTGCCACGAGGCGGGTGGCACCGGAGGCAGGGGCGAGGGAAACTGCCCGCTGCCGCATCTCTCTGCGGACCACGGGATCAAGGAGTAATTGTTCAACTGCCGGCTTAATATCTCCTGCGGCGTAGATGCCCCTGCTGCATCCTATTCGGTTCGTGGGGAGCACATCCGGACCACGGAGGCCCGGCTGGAGGCTGCCGACGATGCACCCCAGGTAGCAGGCCTCCACCAGCAGGGCGGTGGTCATGCCCAGGACGAGATCCGCAGCCATCACCAGGTCTCGGGGGTGCGGCGCGGAGACAATACCCGCGCTGATGGCCCTCCCCCTGACGGCCGAGAAGGTCCGGGGATCCTCCCGTGGATGCGGCCGGATGGCCAACAAGATATGCCTGCCGACCTCCTGCTCGATGCGGTCCAGGGCGTCCACCAGGAGCCGGATGACAGTGCATTCGGTATAGCCGGGATACGACGGGTCCGATTCTCCGGTCCTGTAGATGGCGGAAATGGGCTGGGAGGCAAAGATCACCAGGAGATCCTCCGGTCCCACTCCAAGGCTTCTGCGGATGTCCTGCCGGTGTGCGGGGGTGAACCCCTGCTGCCACTCCCGAAGATCATCGTAGGCCGGCTGCCCGGTGATGACCAGCATGGCAGGGTCGAATCCCTCGGCGACCATCTCGTCCCGTGCCTGCGCATCCATCACTGCAATCAGGTCCGGCAGGCAGGTGGGCTGGCCACCTGTATCCGCCCACCGGCTCCGGTAATTGGACCAGAAGTCCAGCACAGAGAGCGAAGGAATCCCGAGTCGACGGGCGGCAGCGATGAATATCTTCTCACCCGCACGGGTACCGGACGAAGTGGAGGTGACCAGCACACAGGCGCTCTCTCGAATCAGAGTCTCCCTGGCTGCTCCTGCGGTGGTCCTGTCAGGCAGTCGAACAACGGAGATCCCCTGCGCTTCCCAGAGTGCGATGGCCTCATGGTGGGGGTATGCCGTCACGCGCACCTTCCCCTCGCGGTGGAGTAAGGTGAGAACCGGAGCCAGGGCCGCGGCACCACCGGGATCACCGCCGACGGCAACAACGGTGGGGAGGGCGGTGTCAGGCATGGGACATGCCGCCCAGGCTTACCGCTCTCCCGTTCCGCGCGGACCGGTGGGTGGCCAATGCAACGCGCAGTGCCGCCACCCCATCCTCCCCCGTACACGCCGGTTCGCCTCCCTGCGTGAGGCACCGGACCAGATCTTCCACAGCATACAGGAGCAGATTGTCGAACCCCTCCGGTGCTGACCCCTGCTCCCGCAGGCTCCGGTAACCGCTGTAGTGGGGGCTTTCACCTGCGGCAAAGAGATCCACGCGGTGCCCCGATTCGAGGATCCGGATGCGCCCCGTGGTGCCCAAGATATCAGCCTCGAATATGCTGAAGGAGCGGTCATCGCATCCCCTGAGATAACCCACCGCTCCGGAAGCGAAGGTGAGCATCGCGTCAAGGGTGGGATCCGGCCCCCCCTCCTCCAGCACGTCGAATCCCCATACCGTCATGATCTCGCCGATGAGAAACCGTGCCAGGTCGAACCAGTGCGTGCCGGAATGGAGGCATCCCTTGCTGTAGTAACCGCACATCGACTGGATCCCGCCTATCCCGCCTCCGCGGACCAGGTCGCGAACCCTTCGGTGGCTCGGTGCGTAGCGGCGGGAATAGTTGACGGCCAGGATCACTCCCTGCTCCCGGGCAAGCCTGGCCAGGCGCCCGGCATCCGCGAGAGTGGTCGCCAGGGGCTTCTCCACCAGCACTGCCCTCACCCCGGGCGCGGTGAGAACGGCCCGGAGAATCCCGGCATGCGTTTCATCCGGGGTGCAGATGCTGACAATCTCGGGGCGGACCTCCTCCAGCAGGTCTCGGTAGTCCCGGTACCGGGCCTCGACGCCCCACCGCTCCCCGCAACGCGCCAGCCGCGCAGCATCGATATCGGAGAGCCCGGCCAGTTCCGTCTGCGAACATGACACATACGCCCCTGCATGCGTGTATATCCCCGTGATGCGGGGATCATCCGCATATTCGCTTCCGATCCTGCCGCACCCGATGACCGCTGCGCGGAAGGTCATCGATACACCTCCTTATGCCCGACGTGGCGGTTGATCTCCTGGAGATCGGGTCGCTCTTCCAGGAGCCTGACAATATCCGAAAGGCCGAAGGCCGGGTTCTGGGGAGAGAGAGCCTCAAAGATGGCGGATACCAGGGTGAAATCCTCCCCCGTGTCAACCGTGAGGCGGAGCCGGGTGACCCATTCGGGCAGTCCGCTCTCAATGCTGCAGAGCCGGAAGATTTCAGGGTGCTCGTAGATGTACAGTGACACATGCTCACGGTAGGCAGGATCGTCGGTGAGGCGGGCCACCCGTTCCAGCACCGCGGTGGAGAAGACCTGGGTATCCATGCCCCTCGGATAGGTGCGCCGGATCACGTTACTGGCGTACTCGCAGGAATACCCCCGGTATTCACGGACCACCCGGTCCACGACTGCAGGATCGATCAGGGGGCAGTCACCGGTGATCTCGATGATATCTGCCACCGAAAAGGCTCGGGCAGTGCGGAGGACCCGGTCCAGCACGTCCTCCTCGCTTCCCCGGTAATACCCGATCCCCAGCCGCTCAGCGAGGGCGCAGATGGGATCGTCCGCTCCCTTTTCTGTGGTTGCCACCAGGATGCAGTCCAGGGTCTCCGCCCTCTGGAGCCTTTCGATAAGCAGCTCCAGCATGGGCCTTCCCATGATGGGCCGGAGTACCTTGCCCGGAAGGCGGGTGGAGGCCATCCGTGCCTCGATGATGGCCGCGCAGGTCACCTGCTCGCCTCCCCGGTCACCATCCCCTCAGTCACGTGACCAGATCCCATGAGAGCGGGGTGCCCCGCGCTATTCGTTTTGCGGCCCTCCGTCCAAGGATCTGGGAATAATGCTTCGGGGGCAGCCCGTATCCCGGCCGGATGGAGCGGAGGTTCACCTCGCTGAATGCCTCCCCCGGCTCCATGTCCTCCACGACAAAGAGGGACCGCCGCAGGGCATGGCTCGCCGCCTCATGGTCGGTGGGACCATAGTGGACCCTGCCCAGGGCCTGTTCCGTATCGCGGATCGCGGTGACCATGGATCGGAACTCCACTGGTTCAAGGGAGAATGGGCTGTCCGGGCCCGGAGCAGCGCGGGAGAGGGTGAAGTGCTTCTCAATGATGCACGCGCCCAGGGTCACCGCTGCGACGGGTGCAGCGATGCCCAGGGTGTGGTCTGAAAGCCCGACCGGAAGGCCGAACCGCTCCGCCATGTGGGGGATGGTGACCAGGTTCATCTCCGATGCCGGTGCCGGGTAGGCGCTGGTGCACTTCAGGAGGGCGATCTGGTGGTTCCCGGCGGACTGGATTGTCTGCACTGCCTCCTCGATCTCACTCTCGGTTGCCATGCCGGTGGACATGAGGATCGGTTTCCCCGACTGTGCGATCCTGCGGACCAGGGGGAGGTCAACCACTTCGAACGACGCAATCTTGTAGGCTGGTACCCCCAGGGAGTCCAGATAGTCAACGGACGAGGTATCAAAAGGCGTGGAGAAGATCTGGAGCCCCTCCTTCTCCGCAGTTTTCTGCAGGGCAGGAAGCCACTCCCAGGGCGTGTAGGCCTCCCGGTAGATCTCATGCAGGCACCGGTCGTCCCAGATCGTGCCCTTCCCGGCCCTGAACAGGGGCAGATCGCTGTCGATGGTGAGGGTGTCCGGGGTATAGGTCTGGAGCTTCACCGCGTCAGCTCCTGCCTCCCGTGCGGCACGGATGAGCTGCACCGCCTCGTCAAAGATCTGGTGGTGGTTCGCCGAGAGTTCTGCGACGATGAAGACCGGCCTGTCCTTCCCGATTCTCCTGCTGCCGATCCTGATTTCAGGTGGCATGGTTCACCTCTTCACTCCACGGATTGGCGGAATGCACGGCGCCAGTTCTGGATCTTAGATAGGGCATGCCGGTATATACCTTTCCTCTCGCCGTTTTCCCCCGTCCACCGGGCAGTATCCCTCTTCAGCATACCCGTTCATACCAATAGATGTCGCTCCCGTGGAGGACATCCGATCCCCTGCGGGAGAACCCTGCCCCCTCGAAACTGCGGATGGAGGGGAGGTTGTCCACCTTCACGGCACCGTACACACGTTGAACGGCCCTGCGGTTCACCAGCGTGCGGAGGCCGGCCTCCAGCAGGTGGACGCCCATACCCCGTCCGCGGAATTCCCGACTGATGCTGTAGTGGACTTCAGCCGTGCGATCCTTGATCGCGAACCGTACCTGCCCGGCCGGGCGGTCATCCCCATCAACAGCGATGAGAAAGAGGGTCTGCTCATCCCGTATCATCCGGGCGAACCACACCTCATGCTCCCTTACTGGAATGGGATCTGGGTGAAATGAGGCGGCCCGCACCACCGGGTCGTTCGCCCACTCCAGGACATTGTGGCAGTCATCTGCCTTCGCCAGCATGACCCGGAGGGGGTCCCCCCGCAGTCGCATCACTACCCTTGCCGCCCCTTCGCCGTCCACCAGGCGCCGCCCGGCCTCCGAGAACCGCCGTCGCTCCTCCTGCGCGCGGAAAAATCGCCTGAGTTCCCCGGCGATGAAGGCGGGCTCCAGGTGCTCTGCCTCCCCCAGGATCCGGGTGAAGCCCTGCACTTCCAGGGCCTGTGCGACAGGCGCCTGGTTCGGTGCAAGGACGACAGTCAGGAACGGAACTCCTAGATACAGGAGCTCGAGCGTCGTGGATCCTCCCCCGCTGATCGCGGCATCCGCATCGGCGAAGACGGATGCCAGCGTCTCTCCCCCCCTGACCAGGCGGATGGAGGGACGACCCAGGATCCTCTCTTCCAGCATCTCCCCATGGGGATTCGCCTCCCCCACCACCACCGTGATCCGAGTACCCTCTCCTCCAAGCTCCTCAAGCGTCTGGAGTACCGTGAGCGTGGCATTGCCGGGATCAGCCCCGCCCATGGTGACAAGCACGTTCCGAGTGATGGAAGGTATCTCTCTTTGGCGTCTCCCCGCCTCGCGGAACTCGCGCCGAATAAGGGCAAACCTGGGGCCGAGGAGAACCCCCCTGCAGGGCTCGCAACCGGCATACATCCCTTCTTCTGCCGATAGGTTCTGGTCCAGCACCAGGTCGGCACCGCAGCCACCCGTCTGCCCGTGATCATCGATGAGCAGGACCTTCAACCCCTGATCCCGGAGCATCTGCTGGTACCCGGCACCGAATTCGTACCCGTCCACCACCACCCACCGCGCCTCCATGCCGGTAGCGACGCGGGCAGTCTCCCGAACGTCTGCGGGGCTCCCGGGTTCCACCTCCAGCCTGTAGAGGCGGAAACCCTCGCCATGGATTCTCTCCTCAAGACGGGAAACCTCCATCTTGGTGACCAGGGTGACCGTACCCCCCTGGTCCTGCCACTCCTGTCCCAGAGCGAGTGTGCGCATCACATGTCCGGTGCCGATCCGGGGGCCGGCATCGGCACGGATAACCAGAGATTTGCCGGGCGGCGGGATTCAGATCACCTTCTGGCGCACGTCGCGGTTGATGGCAACGATCTCGGGATGCTCCTCTAGGTAGGCAAGCACCTCGGACCAGCTGAACTGATCATGGCCGAAGTGGTGGTAGATCTGTTGGACGAAGGAATAATCCTCAGGTGTATCCACGGTCCAGCGGTGGGCCGAGAGGTCAGTTTCGTGTCGGATGCCGCCAATGGAAAAGAGGTCTGGGTGCCGGAGGATATACTGCGTGACGTGTTCCCGGAGGGCAGGGTTCCGGTCCTCCATCCAGCTCCGCTCCAGGGCCGAGATGCTCACCACCTCGGTATCGAGCCCGCGGGGATAGGTCCTCTCCGGGTAGACGTTGGAGCAGTAATCCAGAACCGGGGGGCGCCGGAGGAACCGTTCGATCACCCGATCCACGAGTGGAGGATCGATAAGGGGACAGTCGGAGGTGATCCGTACGATGGCCCCGGCATCGTGCGCCAGTGCCGCCCGGTAGTACCGGTCCAGGACGTCATCCCGGGATCCCCGGAACGTGCCCCATCCCTGCTCCGCGCAGAGCCGGGCGACGGGATCATCGGAGGTATCTGTTGTCGTGGCCACCACCACGTGATCGATCCGCGCCGCACGGGAGGTGCGGCGGACCACGCGGGCGAGCATGGGTTCCCCTGCGAGATCCCTCATCACCTTCCCGGGCAGCCGGCTGCTCCCCATCCGTGCTTGGATGATCGCCACCACGCGGATCATACCGCTGCCGCCACTACCTTCTCCACTGCCGTGATCACGTCCCGGATATCCTGATCCTCCATGCGGGGGAAGATGGGCAGGGAGAGGATATCTTGGTAGGCAGCTTCAGCCACGGGGCAGAGCCCCGGCCCTGTGTTGAAGCGCGTCCGGTAGAACGGGTGGAGGTGTACCGGGATGTAATGTACATTCACGCCGATGCCCTCGCGCCGTAATGCCCGGAAGATCTCCCCGCGGTCCCACCCCTCACGGGTGACCCTCACGACGTAGAGATGGTACGCATGGGTAACCCCGTTCACGACTGACAGGGGTTGAATCCCCTCGATCTTCCGGAACGCCCTGTCATAGGATGCGGCGATCATCCGACGCCGCGCCACCCATCCGGGGAGCTTGGCGAGCTGGCTCAGCGCGAGGGCACACTGGATATCGGTCAGGCGGTAGTTGTACCCAAGGTCCGCCATTTCATAGAACCAGGATCCCAGATCCTCCCTCTTCCGGAAATCGGTGGTGATGCCATGGTTGCGGAAGATCCGCATTCGCTCGGCGAGGACAGGATCTTCGGTGGTGATGAGGCCTCCTTCGCCGGCGGTGATGTGCTTCACCGGGTGGAGGCTGAAGGTGGAGAGGTGGGCCAGGGACCCCACCGGCCTCCCCCGCCAGGCTCCCCCGAGGGCATGGCAGGCATCATCAACAAGGGATAGGTCATGGGCGGCGGCGACCTCCTGGAGGGCGTCGTAATCGCAGGGCTGGCCGGCATAGTCCACGGCAATGATGGCGCGGGTCCGCGGGGTGATCCGTGCGCGGACAGACGCAGGGTCTAGGAGGAGCGTGTCAGGTCCCACGTCAGCAAAGACGGGACGCGCCCCCTGGTACACGACGCAGTTGGCGGTGGCTGCAAAGGTCATCGCCGGCACGATCACCTCGTCACCCGCACCGATGCCGAGCGCGTGCATCGCCGCGTGCAGCGCAGCGGTGCCACTGCTCACTGCCACAGCCTCACTCGTACCTGCGACCCGGGCAAAGGCCGCCTCCAGCGCTCCCACGGCGGGGCCGGTGGTGAGCCAGTCAGAACGCAGGACATCCACCACCGCACGGATATCCTGCTCGTCGATCCACTGGCGACCGTAAGGGAGAAGGTGCCGGCGCACTGGTCCGTCATGCCCTCCGGGATCCAGGCCTTTCTCCTTCATTGGTATTCGGTGATAAGGTGCCGGAGATCCTCCAGCGAGAGCCACCGGGTGTTGTGGTTGCTGGTATAGGTGAATCCCCCCGGGACAGGGATGCCATGGCGCCAGTGGAGGTTCTCGAACCAGGGATTCGATGGCAGGATGACGTACTTCTCCCCGACCTCCACCGTTTGGGCTGCCTCGTCTCCCGAAATGAGCACCTCGTGGATCTTCTCCCCAGACCTGATGCCGATATAATCGATGGCACTCTCCGGTGCGACCGCGCCTGCGAGATCCATGATATTCATGCTCGGGATCTTCGGCACAAAGACCTCGCCCCCGTGCATCTCCTCCACGGACCGGATCACGAACTGCACCCCCTGTTCGAGGGTGATCCAGAACCGGGTCATGCGTGGATCGGTGATCGTGATCCTCCCGTTCTTCCGCTGCGCAAGGAAGACCGGGATCACGGATCCCCGGCTCCCGACGACGTTCCCGTAGCGGGTGCAGGAAAAGGCGGTTCTCCCGCCGCGGCTGTAACTGTTGCCGTTGACAAAGAGCTTCTCGGCACAGAGCTTTGTCGCCCCGTAGAGGTTGATGGGATTGACGGCTTTGTCGGTGGAGAGGGCCATGACCTTCTGCACTCCGTTGTCGATGGCCGCGTCGATGATATTCTTTGCACCCATGATATTCGTGAGGATCGCTTCGATGGGATTGTACTCGCAGGCCGGAACCTGTTTCAGAGCGGCCGCGTGCACGACCACATCCACTCCGTACATCGCCCGGTAGAGGCGATCCCTGTCCCGGATATCTCCGATGAAGTACCGGACTGATGACCCGGGGGTATCGGGGAACTCCTGGCGCATCTCATGCTGCTTGAGCTCATCCCGGCTGAAGATGATCAGTTTCTTCGGGCGGTGGTCCCTGAGCATGACCTCGGTGAACTTCCTCCCGAAGGATCCGGTTCCGCCGGTGATGAGGACGGTCAGTTTCGTCCAGTCCATACCCATGTCCTGTAGAAGGTTATTAGTAGTACCAGTGTGGCTTCTCCCGGCATTTAACGTATTGCTCTCGATGCCCTGACTGGCGTCCTCCGGTCAGCCTCTCTGGTACCACCGAGGGCACGCAGAGCCGTGGAGGGCAGTCCGCTCCGACTGGCGGTTTTCCGGGGGTCCATCGCCAGAAGCGGGCCGGGGCCGAGGAGCCCCGCCATTCCGACATGTTCAGGGCCGTATGCCGTACTGCAGTGCGTGGTACTTGGCATAGGCTCCGGAACTCTGGATCAGATCGCCGTGTGTCCCCTCCTCCAGGAGACGTCCCCTGTCAATAACCAGGATACGGTCGGCGTTCTCGATGGTAGAAAGCCGGTGGGCAATGGCGATGATGGTATAATTCTTCCTGATCTCCGAGATGGAGCGCTGGATGGTCTGTTCCGATTCGCTGTCAAGGGAGCTGGTGGCCTCGTCTAGGATCAGGATCTCCGGCCGTTTATAGATTGCCCGGGCAAGGGCAATACGCTGTCTCTGGCCTCCAGAGAGGTTCACGCCCCGTTCACCGAGCATGGTGTTGTACCCTTGCGGAAGTTCCCTGATGAAGTCGTGGGCATTGGCGATTCTGGCGGCTTCTATTGCCCCTTTCTCAGAGACGGAATTCCCCCCATAGCAGATGTTGTGGAGGACCGTGTCGTTCCAGATGAAGATATCCTGGCTCACCACCCCTAGGTGGGTATGGTAGGATTCCAGATCAAATTTCCTGAGATCGATACCGTCGATTCTGATCGCCCCTCTGTCGGGGTCCACCAGACGGATGATGAGATCCGCGATGGTAGACTTGCCGCCGCCGGAAGGTCCGACCAGGGCCACCATCTCCCTTTTACGAATACCGATGGTCAGGTCTGTAATCACAGGGGGGCCTTCAGGGTAGGAGAAATCGATCTGATCCAGGGTGATCTCCTGCTGGAATCCGCTGAACGGGCGGGTACCGTTCCGCAGCTTCTGACCCTCCAGCGCAGCCGTGAGCAACTGGTGATACTTGCGGAGGCTCGGGATGTCGCGTGCCAGCTCGTGGCGGCGGCTGTTGAAATCGCGGAGGGGCCCGGTGATCCGCACCAGGATGAAGAGAAAGACCAGCAGCATGGCAAGGGGCACATGGAAGATCTCCAGGGAGACGGCGAGTACCACAACAGCCAGGATGAAAATGACGGACTGGAAGATGACCTCCACCGAAATGCCATTGACGCCGTAGTGGGCATGGGCGTTCTGGTATTCATCGCAGATACGGGAAAAGCGATCCGATTCGCGGCGCTCTGTGGAAGAGGTCTTGATGAGCCGCAATAAGTTGAACCTCTCACTCAGGAACTCATTCTGGATGGTGTTCCACTCGACAAGTGCCCTGCCGTAGACCGTAGATCGGCGGAGCACAAAGTTAAGGAGGGAGAAGCTCATGAGCGCAATGCCTATGGAGAGGAGTGTCAACTCTACCGAGATGTAGAGAAGCATGGCGGTATAGACTGCAATGAAGAAGAGGTCGGTGAGGAGCTCCAGGGCTGCGAAGAGGCCGTAGCCGGCGCTGTCGGCTTCGGTGATAAGCACGTTCAGATAGCTGCCAGGCTTCTGCAGGTTATGAAAGGCTATGTCGGCGTGGAGAACCTCATTGAAGAACCGCTTCTTCAGGTCTGCCACGAACCGGACCCTGAGATTCACTTGGAGGGCCTTTTTCGCATAGAGGATGATCTGGCCAAGCAGGAAGAGGAAGGCCAGGAGGACGAGAAGGTTGATGAGGGTCAGGTTCACGCCGATGGCCTGATAGAAGCCCTTCAAGAACCCCCAAAGGGTGCCTCCTGGGTCCGGCTGGCGCTCCATGAGCTGAAGGAGGGGCACCAGTGCGCCCAGGCTGACGGCCTCAAAGAAGGCGCAGATGATGGAAAGAACCGTGATGAGGGTGAGTCTCGGAAGGTACGGCGGAAGGTAGGATCTGATGATCCGCAGCTCATCTTTCGTTATTCCCGCCATCTCCATCTTTCACGTCTGCCCGGACCGGATAAAGGCCCTGATTCGATTGCCAGGAGTACAGTACATCATCGTTTTTCCGGGTATAAGACTGTGTGCAAAAGGGTCCGGAGAGGGAAACCCCGGCGTGAGATCGTGGACAAAGGCAACCGGTACCCTGCCGCGGGACAGGATGGGGAGAAGCGGTGACCGCCCAAGGTAGCAGCAATGCAGATGGCGGGGGGAAGGCGGGATTCTTTATCCCGGGTAGCAGCGGGGAACGAAATTCAGGCAGCCTGGCCCATCTGTTTCCGGGAACCGGTGGAGGGTTTGCGCCGCGGGAGGAAGGAGGGGTATAACCTCGTCCCTGCGACATCCCGGGATCCGGGCCTATCCTCAATCCTCGCAGAGCTTGGCACGGAACCGGGTGATGGCCTTCCCATCGGCGAAAGAATCAAGTTCACCCTTCACGCAGTCCGAAAGGAATGTACCGAACTCCTCGTCCGTGCAGGAGAGCCAGTAGCTGATGAATGAGGACAATTCGGGATAATCATGGGCCACGAGCCTGGGATACCTGTCATAGTACGTCCCCCGGTAACTCCCCTTCGGATCGAGATAGAGAGCCCTCTTCCTCGCACCAAGGGCCTCGATGGTAGTGGAGGTGAAGGAGAGCGAAATCACGAGATCCGACGCAGCGATGACGGGAGCAGGATCCTTCTGGGAAGGGTCGCAGAGGTAACAGCGGGGATGATCCCGGATCTGAAGGTAGTGGGGCAGGAGCTCAGGATGGGTCTGTTCGATGACACAAAGAGGAATCTTATTCTTAAATATGATGCCGATATCGGGGAGATCATCAAGCAACCGGAATAGCATGTGAAAGAATGTCACCATATCTGCCGGGGATAGGGGAGCCCGCCGTCCAAAGCTGGTATCGAAAACGCCGATGATCTTTCTCGGCAACCGTCCCGTTGTCCCTCTGATCTTTGTTTCTGCAATGACGCGAAGAGAATTCTTGAGGTCTTCGCTTTGGGCTTCCCTCACGTGCTCGGACCAGAGGCATCCCAGCGGTTCGTAATCGGAGATCGAATTCGGGCACATCTGGTAGTACCGCCGCATCTTGTCGCCCCAGACCACGATGGCCGTGTAGTGGAGGTAGGAGAATTCAATCTCCCGGAACATCCGTTGCCCCTCTGGACTGAACACGTCATAGGAATGGGCGGAGTGAACGTAATACCAGGAGGCCACCCCGTGTCGCGCAAGGACCCTTGTCCTCATGACGTTTCCCGGCAGGTTGTCATTGTAAACCACATAGTGCCGGATCGAGAAGTGCTCGGCGTAACTCTCCCAGGCAAGGAACTTATAGAGAAGTTCAAGGGCAGTCCGAACGATGTAGGGGGGCTCACGGAAGGATCCAGCGCAGATACCGGCCCACAGCGGGACCCATTTCTTTCCCACGGTCTGGACCAGGAACGTGAGTGTCGGGTGGTGCAACATCCGTCGGAGATCCACCACGCGGTAGCCTCTCGCTGCCAGTGCCTGCCGGTAGTCATCCCCGATGTCATCTTCGGCGCAGAAGAGCGTGTTCCCTGCCGTCAGCCCTTTTCCATCCACCAGGAAGTCGATTGACCGGTACCGGTAATGGAATGCCAGATCGTCACGGTATACACGGAATCCTACCCGGAAATGCTCCGGGGAACGATTCTTCAGACGGGGAACACCCATCTGCACGAGGATCCAGAAGGGGAACAGGAAGGCGATCAGAATCCAGAATATCCGCCGCCATGCGTGAGAGAGGGTACAAATGATGAACACCCAACGGGGAATGGCCCCGCCTTCCAGGTAATCCCAGGCCTCACGGTGTAGGGAGAACCGGGAGATGCCGAAGGGGTACTCCTCCGGCACGAGAAGAACCTGCACCCCGGGGGGAACGTGCCGCAGGATCGACTGTCCCACCCACGCGGCGTACAGAGCCCGGTATACCTCGTCGGCGAGAATCTTCTTGAACGGCAGGTGAACCTCCGGCCCCGGGAAATGCGCTGCGAGAGTCTCTATGACCGGGTGTATCCGGGGAATTGTGTCATATCCGCTTTCGATCTCATCAAGAGCGTGGTTGAGAAGGCCAACCCCCTCGTAAAAGTCGAGATCATCGCGGGTGATAGGTCTCATACGGCTCGTCCGCTGCCAGTATTCCAGTTGGAACACCCGCTCAGGGACGGCATCGATGTCCAGGTAGAGGATCCGGTACCCCAGGAGCAGGTACAGGATCACCATCGGGACAGAGTACAGCGTGATGCGAAGATAAACCACCACCCCGCGGGCATCATTGTTCCCGTCAACACTCCCCATGCATCATCTCCGTCCGGGTGAGCAGCCGATGTGCGGCACCGTGGAATCGCGTGATATATTTTCCCCTCTCTTGCGCGGATCTTTAAGAATTGTGGGTGCGGACCGTGTTTAACGTTGTTGTGCGGGGAAACCGGAAATGGGGAGGGACCTGCTCCTGCGGACCCGGCATCCCATTCCCGGGGTGTTTGGCGATCTTCGGCATATGCAGGAACCGGGTAGGGAACCCGGAGGGAGTTGGCGGGAGCTCAGTGGTCTATTCCGGATCCGACCCTGAATTTGGGCAACCACCGCCCGGTCTCCGGATCCATCCGGAAGAGGTCCCGGTTCACGAACCGGTCCAGCACACTCGAGAATTCCGCCCTGGTGATGCCAATGTAGTCACAGAAATCGCGGATGTACCGCTCATCGCACCGGCCATCGTACTGCTCGATGAGTGAAATCCCCTCCTCGCGGGTCATCCCGTCTTCCCGGATCCGGTAGCAGACCTCATCCGTCACGAATCCGAACCCGAATTTGTAATACTTGATCATCTGATTCAGGATATGGGCATCCGAATCAACGGAAGTATAGGGACTCAGCTTGCCGGTCTTTGCGGGATCATGGTCCGGTGTCCCCATGAGCCCGCGGGCAACGGCAAACTCGGTATTTCCTGTATAGGCCCACTCCCTTGCATAATAATTGAGAAACACAGCCTTCAGCTTGCTCTTCTGCACTTCCTGGTGGGGGAACTGCAGGAACTGAAGATCCCTGGCCTCGATGCCTTCCTCGAGCCAGTCGCTTGCGTTTCCGCCGCTGAGGGTGTTGTGGAGGCGGATCTGCAGGGCATCACCCCCCGTCGGCAGCTGCCCTCCGGAGATACCTAGGGTGATGGCCGGATTCTCCCCCTGGACCACCAGGGGGATCCGGAACTTCAGTGCTATGATGTAGGCGGAGGCCCAGAGGGAGTACTCCGAGGCCTTCACCGGGTTGCCGTACTCATAAAATCCCTGCCGGGTGACTGCCCGCATCACACGGGGGTTGACGCGAATGGAGATCAGGTCAAATCCGTGCTGGAGCAGATTCTCCAGGTTCTCCCTCCCCACCCGGGTGGGGGTGTCAGGGGCATTCGTCACGAGGAGCGCTTTCAGACCGAGTCGGTCCCTTGCGTGGAATGCCTGGAAGTGGCTGTCCTTCCCCCCGCTGACCCCGATGACACAATGGAATCCGTCTTTCTGGCTGTGCTTCTTCGCCCATTCCGCGATCTTTCGGAGTTCTTCCTCCCGGGCCTGCCAGTCGATCTCCGATCTCCTCTCCTGGTAGCGGCAGGCCATGCAAACGCCCTCTTCATCGAAGACGATATTGGGCCGGGTGTCGGGTTGCACGCACCGGGTACAGTATCTCATGATCTCACCCTGATCGCATACCATTGGGCGAACAACCATTAAAATGGTGGGTATGCGGGGGGAAGATCACCGTGAGAACACCCGGAATCCCGATACCATATTCACAGGCACGGATCTCTCCCGGCGAGATCTTATCCCCCCACCCGGCCATGGCGACGGTGCCGGGCTCCTATACCGGGGCCCCTGCGGATTCCCCGGTCGCTACCTATTTCTCTCGAGGGAATTATTTATATTGTACAAATAGGAAACATCCTTCCATGTTTGAGAGAATAACCCGGAGTCCGCTCATGAACATTCCGCTGCAGGCCCATCGCGGGATGGGGGTGGCTGCACGGTGATCCGACGCTGCACCTGCTGTGTCAATCCCAGCACCCGTCCCGGCATCTTCTTTGACGAGACTGGTCTCTGCCCGGTATGCCACCACACCACAGGGATGCAGCAGGGCTTTGTTGACTGGGAAGCAAGGAGGAACGAGCTGGAGGAGATCCTCCGGTGGGGCAGAGCCCATACCGGGGACTCCCATGACTGTATCGTGACTGTCAGCGGGGGAAAGGACAGTACCCGCCAGGCCATGTATGTGAGGGACGAGCTCTATGGAAATCCCCTGCTGGTGAGCTGCGTCTACCCGCCGGAGCAGCTGAGCGAACGCGGTGCTCACAATCTGGGCAACCTGATCTCCCTTGGATTTGATGCCCTGACGGTCAGTCCCGACCCCAGGACCTGGAGGGAGTTGATGCGCCAGGGGTTCTTCCGTTTCGGCAACTGGGCGAAGTCAACGGAGATGGCCCTCTACGCCATCCCCGTTCACGTGGCCATCGCCTACCGGATTCCCCTCATCTTTTATGGCGAGAATCCGGTCTGGACCATCGGGGAGCGTCACGGGACGCTTGATGGAGACGCCTCACAGCTGAAGCAGGGGAACACGATCCGGAGTGGACCGGATGTCCTTGTCCCAGAGGGAATATCTTCCCGGAACACCCATTTCTACCGCTATCCTTCAGACGAGGAGATGAGTTCCGCCCTGCTGAGGCTGGTGTACCTCGGCTACTACATACCCGACTGGTCCGGGCAGAACAATGCAGCGTTCGCCATCCGGCATGGCCTCCAGATACGCGATGATCCGCCCGAAAAGATCGGGGACCTCTGGGGATTTACCGGCCTCGATGAGGACTTCCGCATCGTGAACCAAATGATCAAACATGTCAAGCTCGGGTTCGGCCATATCACGGATCAGGTCTGCGAGGCCATCAATGCCGGACAAATGACACGGAACGAGGGCATGGAGCTGGTGCGGAACTACGACGGCAGGTGCGACCCGGAGTATGTCCAGCGGTTCTGCCGCTACCTGGGTATCTCCGAAGAAGAATTCTGGCGAGTGGTGGAATCCTTCCGGGACCCTGACCTGTGGGTCCGGAATGCCAGTGGCTGCTGGGTGCTGCAGGAAGAGTAACAGGGGAGAGGGGACGCCCATGACATCGCGACTCATCACGGTCATCAACGCCGGTATGGGGAATCTGGGGTCCGTCACCAATGCCCTGGAGATCCTGGGGGCCTCCTATGCGGTGTCGGCCCGGGGGGAGGACCTGGACGAAGCCGATGCCATCATCCTCCCCGGTGTGGGGGGATTTCCCGCCGCTATGAAGAACCTCCGCAGCCTTGGCCTCCCGGACGCCCTGAGAACACAGGTGGTGACGGAGAGGAAACCGTTTCTCGGGATCTGCCTGGGCATGCAGCTGCTGGCCCGTGATTCGGTCGAATTGGGCCAATCGACGGGCCTTGGCTGGATTGATGCCCATGTGGCAAGGCTCGACCCGGCTGGCCACCTGAGGATTCCCCATGTGGGATGGAACACGGTATCGCCCGTCCGGGGCCATCCCCTCTTTCACGGAATTGAATCCTCCGCACATTTCTATTTTGACCACAGTTACCACGTGGTCTGCCCTGACGACCTGATCTCCGCAACGTGCCGCTACGGGGGAACCCTGGTGGCAGCCCTGCAGCGGGACAACATCCTTGCCACCCAGTTCCACCCTGAGAAGAGCCAGCGGAACGGGTTGAAGGTCCTCAGAAATTTCCTGAATTTCGTACGGGACTGGGGATGAGATGCCGGAAGGTTCCGCATGCTGAAGACCAGGATCGTCGGGGTGGTGGTGGTGAAGGGGGGGATTGCCGTGCAGAGCATCGGGTTCCACCGATATCTCCCCCTTGGTCGCCCCTCCATCGCCATCGAGTACCTGAATCGATGGGGGATTGATGAGGTGATCCTGCTGGACATCGACGCCACGTGGGAATCGCGGCCCCCGGATCTCCGCATGATGCAGGAATGCGCGTCCCGGGGCCAGATGCCCCTGGCCGCGGGCGGCGGCATCAGATCCCTGTCGGATATATCCGGTGCGCTCCTGGCCGGGGCCGACAAAGTCGTGGTGAACACTGCAGCATCGGAAGATTCTTCCCTCATCTCCGAAGGAGCCGGCTACTTCGGGAGCCAGTGCATCATCGTCTCCATCGATGCGCAGAAGCTGTCCGATGGATCCTATGAGGCGTTCACCCGGGGGGGCAGCAGGCCCACCGGCTCTTCACCGGCAGAACTTGCCATCGAGGCGGAGACCCGCGGGGCGGGGGAGGTATTCCTGAATTCCATTGACAGGGATGGATCGTGCCAAGGGTATGACCTGGATCTCATCCGGTCAGTGGTGGATGCGGTCACGATTCCGGTCATCGCCTGCGGCGGGGCCGGGCACCCGGACCACCTGCGAGAGGCAATGGCTCTCGGAGTCTCCGGTGTTGCTGCGGCAAATTTCTTCCATTACTCGGAGCACAGCGTCATTGTGGCCAAGAGCTATCTGAAATCCCGTGCCCAGAATATCCGGCTGGACTCCTATGTCACCTATGGGTTCCATACAATCGGTGATGACGGCAGAATCCGGAAAGGTGACGACGGGATGCTCCAGAAGCTGCGGTTTGTAGATCTGCCGGAGGAAGTGATTTGAGATACTGCACGCGGTGCCTCTACCCTGCAAATCACCCGCTGCACCTGGTCTTTGATGGGAAGGGCGTCTGCAGCGGGTGCAGGGTGCATGAGGAGAAAGATACCCTGGACTGGAATGACCGGAAGGAGCGGCTCACCGGAATCCTGGATTCTTACCGCACCACGACCCGTACCATCCACGATTGCATTATTCCGGTGAGCGGTGCCCGCGACTCCTACTTCATCGTGCACCTGGTCAAGAATGTCTTCAGGATGCACCCCCTGCTGGTCACCTACAATAAGCAGTACAACACGAAGACGGGGATACGGAATCTGGCGTATCTCCGGACCCTCTTCGGGTGCGATCTCCTGACAATGACGGTCAATCCCGAGAAGGTGAGGCGGATCACGAGGGAAACACTGAGGCTGCGGGGGAGCATGTATTGGCACTGCATTGCGGGCCAGACGGTCTTCCCTGTCCAGGTCGCGGTGAAGTTCAAGATCCCTCTGATCATCTGGGGTGCCCACCAGGGAGTGGACCAGGTGGGCATGTTCTCGCACCTCCATGAGGTAGAGATGACCCGGAAGTACCGCAAAGAGCATGACCTGATGGGTCTCGAGGCAGAGGACCTGGTGGATGGGGTTGAGGGTCTCACGCTGCGGGATGTGGATACCTACCGCTACCCCAATGACAGGGAGTTGGAGGCGGTCGGGGTAAGGGGACTCTACCTGAACAATTTCATAAGGTGGGACTCCAAGGCACAGCACGAACTGATGATCGCACGTTACGGGTATGAAACGATGCCCCAGCAGCGGACTTTTGACACCTACAACGATGTGGACTGCTGGCATTACTCAGGAGTGCATGACTATCTCAAGTTCCTGAAGTGGGGCTACTCCAAGGTAATGGACCACGCCTGCAGGGAGATCCGGCTGAAACGCCTGACCAGGGAAGAGGGGATCGGCCTGGTGGAGAAGTACCTGGGAGTCATGCCCAGGGATCTCCCCCTCTTCCTCAACTGGATGGGGATGGGGGAATCTGAATTCTGGGGGTATGTCGAACCGTTCCGGGATCCTCAAATCTGGGAGAGGCAGGGGGATGGTGCGTGGGAGTTGAAGGACTCCATTCTCCGGCATACCCATGATCCCGGGGTGGACGATGTACGGCTGGAGAAAAGGGAGGCTTGTGATATGATTCTCACGCCCTCCCGCGACCCCGCCTCGACGGAGGACGGGTATGTGCTGATCGGCAGGGGGTGGGTTGATTGATCAAAACAAGGCTGTGGTCCCCGAATTCCGGATCTCACGTCACGGTTGATCTGGAAGGCAAACCTGCTCCCCCCTATCCCTATGGATGTCTGGCCCCCAACCTCCCAAAGATGTCTCCAGCGTTGGACTGAAAATATTGCCGGACAAGACCGGTCCTCCCGGAAACCGCTGAATGCCCGCAGGGGTGGGGTGATCCACCCTTCTCCTCACCTCCCCCGGAACATCATCGGCAGCAGTTTCGCCGCGTCAAGGAGCCCCAGGGAACCCTTCCTGCATCCGGCTTCTGTCAGCCGCTGTGACCCGTCGACACCGATTCCACGCACCGCGAAGGGCACCGGATCGGCCGTATGGGTCTTCAACCGGATGGGGG
>Ga0315274_10001995_pt1 | contig 31247 bp, 23 predicted proteins | sample YL17G02_20_MG_FD_203700 | JGI IMG/M metagenome (GOLD analysis project Ga0315274, IMG submission 203700) | Sediment microbial communities from Yellowstone Lake, YNP, Wyoming, USA - YL17G02_20 | ecosystem: Environmental > Aquatic > Freshwater > Lake > Sediment | place: USA: Wyoming | collected...
CTTGTTTTGGTGAACATTGGTTAGATTTAGAGCGCGGCCTGAAAAATGTTATTTATATGTTCTCTGGCGTAGGTTGTGGTATAATGGTTAATGGAGAGGTTTATACGGGAACAAACGGTTATGCGGGCGAGGTATCCATTTATAATTTTAAAGAACAAGACCTGTTTAATTGTGCCCCGGCGCGGGGGTGTTTCTTAAAACGCTGGGAGATGGATTTAGGTATTATCGATGACGTTAAAGAAATATCGGCTCGCAATATTGAGGCCGCGGCGAAGTTCTTTAAATTGACCTCCAGTAATATAAATAATGTGGATTTAAAAAGCGTCTTTATCGCTGCCCGGTCAAAAGACCCGGTTGCTATTTCCGCCCTAGAGGCGGCTGCCAAAAGACTGGGGATAAAAATTGCCTATTTAGTAAATTTATTTAATCCCCAGGTAGTGGTTATCGGCGGAGGCTTAGAGGATGCCGGTGAGGATTTTTTAAACCAGGTTAAAACTACGGTAAGAGATTGGGCCTTTAGGGAGGTAACCAAAGATTTAAGAATTATTTACTCTGAATTAAGAGAAAACGCAGTGGCACTGGGCGCAGCAAGTCTAGTGATGCAAAAGGTGTTTGCCCAATTATGGTAAGTGAGGCCACGACTTACGGAATGTCCCGCCATATAAATAAATGATTGGCGGGAAAATGAACGTAAGTCGTTTGGCCGAACTTACCCCCCACCCAGATACAAAGTAGCGTCTCTTTGATATAACTGGGTGTGGGGTAAATTCGCAGACGTCCTTGACATCTCCGATGTCAAGGACTACAATTTACGGAAGTCCGCCGTAGGCGGACGACGTAAATTGTCTGCTCATTTAAGGAGGCTTGATGGAACAGAAGGCAAAATTTTTTATTATTGGTCTTGCTGTTTTATTAGTAATCAGTCTTTTTATTTCTTATCAAAACTATAGTACAAAAGAAGCGCTGCGCAGAGAAAGAGACGGCCTATTTGAAAAGAATACATCATTGGGTAGTCAGATTGGTAGACTTGAGAGCAGTCTGCGTGAAAGTGAAAATAAGATTAGTGCATTAAATAGACAGTTAGACGAAGTTTCTCGGCAAAAAGAAGAATTCGAGAGAAAATATGGGTTAGCCAAAAAGAACCAAGATGAATTAATAGAAAAACTGAGGTCACAACAGGTACCGGAGGCAGCCGGACCACAGCTACAGGCGTTACCGCAAAATACAGATCTTTATTGGGCGGGGGTATTAAAGGCAAAAATCGATTTGGAATTGCAGTTAGGTAATATACGCAATGAATTAAAATCAGTCAAGATAAGTAATGAACAGCTACAGAGAGAAAAGAGCACTTTGGAATTAGATATAAGCAATTTCAGAAGAGATAACGAAGATTTAAAACGCCAACTAGGATATAATCAGAAATTGATGGATAGTCTCGCCCAAGAATTAGTTAGGGAAAAGAATGATAAAATGCAAATCCAGGATAATTTTAAGCTGGTCAAAAACGAAAATGCTGTTTTATCCCGGCAGTTAAAAAGCCTAAATAATCATAAGGTTGAGTTGGATAAGAAACTCGAACAACTCCAGGAAGAAAGGTCCAGCCTGGAACGCAGGTTAACAGATATGGAGACGATGTTAACCGATAAGCTATCCCAGATAAACGGCCTCAAAGAGCAAATAGATACTGTCCGTAGCGGCGCTACGGTAGAGACGCCATCAGAGAAAAGTGAATCTGTAGAATTGTCCCCAATAATTGTGCGTCCGCAGATAGAGGCTGCGGTAGCAGAGGCCCCTTCTTTAGTGGGTAAGGTTTTGGCGATAAATAAAGAGAATAATTTTGTGATTATTGATTTAGGCGAAGATGCGGGTATAGAATTGAACGATACCTTCCGGGTGTATAGAGGAGGCAAGGCAGTGGCTACTATTGAGGTCATTCAGACGCGCAAGAGCATTGCCGCTTGCGATATAAAGGAAGAAACCGCAGCCATAATAGTCGGGGATACTGTTAGATAAATCCCAAATCCCAATAATTACCAAATCCCAATTACCTGCCTGCCGGCAGGCAGGAATCCCAATGACCAATTGTCAATTGGACATTAGATAATTGGGAATTAATTGGTAGTTATTGGTATTTATTGGAAATTGGGATTTATGGTGTATAATTTTAATTTGTCTTTATAGATGGTTCGTATTAAAAAGGGCCCCTCCAAAACTATTTCCATAGAAGATGTTGCCCGTCTGGCTGGTGTGTCTATTGCTACGGTCTCGCGTGTCATCAATAAAGCCCCCACCGTAAAAGAAAGAAACCGCATTAAAGTCCTGGATGCTATCAAAGAGCTTAAATTTCAGCCCTCGGTGTTTGCCCAGAGGCTGGCTACCGGAAAAAGCAATGTGGTAGCATTAGTCATCCCGCGTTACGAGGGGATATTTTATTCCTTTTATGCTTTAGAATTAATCCGGGGCATCGGCACGCTTTGCGAGGCCTTAAAATTGGATTTGTTGCTGCAGCTTACGGATACTCGCACTGCCCTTAATTTAAAAGGCGCAGGAGGAATAATTTTTGCCGATATCATTGGTAATCGACGGCAACTCCAAGAGGCATTCGCTTCCGGTATTCCCTGTGTGGTAATTAATAATTTAGTCGAGGATTTAGAAGTAAATTGTATTGCCATAGATAATATAAAAGGTGCAGAGGAGGCAGTGAATTATTTAATTAGTTTAGGGCATAGAAAGATAGCCCACATTGCTGGAGATTTGGTTACCCAGGCAGCAGCGCAGCGTCAGGAAGGGTATAAACAGGCCCTTAAGAAAAACAATATTACCCTTAGCCAAGACTATATATTTAAAACTGATTATTCACGCGGTCAGGCCCGGCTCGCCGCAGAAAAATTAGTGAAGATGCCTGATTCTCCCACCGCCGTATTTGTGGCTTCGGATTCTATGGCCCTTGAGGTAATGGCGGTAGTCAGAGAGATGGGCAGAGAGATACCGCGGGATTTATCGATTGTGGGATTTGATGATAATCCCTCTGGTCTTTATGGCCCGGTGGCGCTGACCACGGTAAGGCAGCCCTTGATAAAGATGGCGCAGGAAAGCGTAAAAATATTGGACAGCCTGATGGGCCCGCAGAAAAAGACAAAAGTAGAAAAGGTTGCTCTTCCTACAGAACTGGTAATAAGAGAATCCTGCCAGCCGTTTCGTTCCTAACCTCGCCCTTTCTTATTATGTTTTATTTCTTCATCGCAGAAAGAGCGGGGTTAATACAATTTATGGTATACCCAAGGCTAGCATAATACTATATATTGTATTTTTCTATTGACAAGCAATTTAAAAGGCGCTATAGTTTTTATAGAAGATAAATTTAATTTTTTAAGTGAGGTGAGAAATGGAGTTAAAGTTATCCGAGAATGCCCTAAAGGTATTAGAACGAAGATACCTGATGAAAGACGAGCAGGGCAAAGTTGTGGAGACGCCTAGGGAGATGTTTCTTCGGGTGGCTAAGGCCATTGCTGAGGCAGAAAAATACTATGGTAAAAGCGAAAAAGAAATTTCCGATTTAGGGGAGGCCTTTTACCGGATTATGGCGGGATTAGAATTTATGCCCAATTCACCCTGTTTAATGAATGCCGGAAAAGAACTCGGCCAGCTCAGTGCGTGCTTTACCCTGCCCATAGATGATTCGATGGAATCAATATTTGAGACGCTGAAGGTGACATCTCTCATCCATAAATCGGGTGGTGGTACAGGATTTTCTTTCTCTCGCTTAAGGCCGAAAAATGCGGTGGTTAAGACTACCGGCGGAATTGCCTCCGGCCCGGTTTCCTTTATGAAGGTCTATGATGCGGCAACTGAGGCGGTAAAACAAGGCGGAACAAGACGCGGTGCTAACATGGGTATTTTAAGAGTTGATCATCCGGATATTTTAGAATTTATCACCTGCAAAGAAAGCAATAGAGAGATTACTAATTTCAATATCTCAGTTGCCATTACCGATGATTTTATGCAGAAATTAGAAAAAGGCGAGGACCATGATTTAACTGATCCGCATACGCAGAAGGTAGTTAAGCGGATTAATCCCAAAGAGGTCTTTGATTTAATTGTTAAACAGGCGCATAAAAATGGCGAGCCAGGGATAATTTTTATTGACCGGATTAATCAATATAATCCTACCCCTAAATTAGGTAAAATCGAATCCACTAATCCTTGCGGAGAGCAGCCCCTTTTACCTTATGAAAGTTGTGATTTGGGCTCAATAAATTTAGCGGTAATGTATAAAAAAGGGGGTAGCCGTTATGAAATAGATTGGAATAAATTAAAAGAAGTAGCGCAGTTAGCCGCGCATTTCCTGGATAATCTTATTGATGTAAATAAATTCCCTCTACCGCAGATTGAAAAAGCGACCAAGCTGACGCGTAAGATTGGCTTGGGCGTGATGGGCTGGGCGAGTTTATTGATTCGTCTTAATATACCTTATAATAGCGATGAAGCGGTTGCCCTGGCAGAGAAGGTTATGGCTTTTATTTTAGATGAGGCAACCAAAAAATCCCTGGAGTTAGGTAAGGTTAAAGGGGTGTTTCCTGCATTTAAAGGTAGCGCATATGATAAAAAAGAAGACGCCGCCAGAATGCGCAACGCTACTTTAACCACCATCGCTCCTACCGGCACCATCAGTATTATTGCCGGGCCCTGTTCTTCGGGAATCGAGCCATTGTTTGCGATATCTTACTATCGCAAGGTAATGGATAATGATAAATTAGTGGAAGTAGACCCGTTATTTGAAGAGATTGCCCGGGAGAGAGGATTTTATAGCCGGGAATTGATGGAGAAAATTGCGGAGAAGTCTTCAATTCAAGAGATTGGAGGTATTCCTGAGGATGTAAGAAGGATATTTGTTACTGCCCACGATATATCTCCGGAATGGCATGTGCGCATGCAGGCTGCATTTCAAAAATACGTGCATAATGCCACCTCCAAAACCATAAATTTTCCTCATGAGGCAACGGCTGAAGACGTAAGGAAGGCCTATCTTTTGGCTTATGAGTTAGGCTGTAAGGGTATTACCATTTATCGCGACCGCAGCCGTGAAGAACAAGTGCTTAATATTATGCGCAAAGAGGAAAGGCCAGAAGCAAAAATCTTAGAGCCGGGCAAGATTGCCCCGCGTCCCCGTCCAGAGGTCATCATCGGTACGACTACCAAGGTGGCTACGGGTTGCGGTAATCTCTACGTGACCATAAATGTAGATGAAGAAGGCAGGCCTTTTGAACTTTTCACCCAGATGGGTAAAGCCGGCGGCTGTGCGGCTAGCCAGCTTGAGGCAATTGGTAGATTGGTTTCTTTGGCTTTTCGTTCAGGCATTGAAGTAAAATCTATTATTGAGCAATTGCGTAATATCCGCTGTCCCAGTCCTTCCTGGGAAAAAGGCCAACGCATTTTCTCTTGTGCGGATGCGATTGCCCGCGTGATTGAGAGAAGATTGGTGAACGGACAAGATATGAATGCGGCTGTTACTGCGTCGATAGCAATGAAACATTCCCATGATGATGAGCCAGCGGTGGCTGATCTTAATGACCGCGGAGAGATTGTGGGAGTCTGTCCGGATTGCGGCGGAGCCCTCCGTCACGAAGAAGGTTGTATTAAGTGTCATGCCTGCGGCTTCTCTAAATGTTAATTGCAGGTTGTCGTGTTGGCGAGTTATCGCGTTGGCGTGTTAAGGTTAAGTTAACGCGGGAACGCGCAAACGCGTTAACGCGCAAACGAAACGAAATATGAAAAAAATTTTATATATAGTTCTGGACGGTTTAAGTGATTTACCGATAAAGGAGTTGAATAATAAGACTCCGCTTGAGGCAGCTATCACGCCGAATATGGATAGGCTGGCTCAAAAAGGTAGAACCGGCATAGTTTATCCCGTAGCTAAAGGTATTGCTCCGGAGTCAGATATTGCGGTGATTAGCCTTTTAGGCTATGATGCGCATAAATATTATACCGGTAGAGGCCCTTTGGAATCTTTTGCCGAGGGATTAGCCGTAAACGACGGAGATGCAGCTTTTCGGGTGAATTTCGCCACTTGCGCAGAAGACGGCTTAACGATTAAAGACCGCCGGGTGGGAAGAAATTTAACTACGGATGAGGCAACTGCTCTGGCTAAAGAAATAAACTCTAAAGTGACCCTCTCTAGTGCTACCTTTGAATTTAAAAATACCATTGGTCACCGTGGGGTATTGGTAATCAGGGGGATGCGCTCGAAATTATCTGGCTGGGTCACTAATACTGACCCTGCGTATGAGCGTGAAGGAGTTTTTGGGGTAGCTAAGGAGAAATTTGAGAATTTAGTAGCCGAATCACAACCGATGAGTGGATACGAAGATTCTCCTGAAGCAAAAGAAGCCGCCCTTCTTTTAAATGAGTTTACCCAAAAGTCCCATCGGGTCTTAGATGAGTCGCTAGTGAACAAGAAGAGGGTTTCAGGAAATAAACTTCCCGCAAATATAATTTTATCCCGTGATGCCGGCGACCACCTGCCTAAGTTTCCCAAGATAGATAGTATCTACAATGTAAGATTCGGTTCGTTTGTACAAATGCCCGTAGAAAGGGGCATTGCCCTTTTGACCGGCATGGAAATAATTGATGTGCCTGCCTCCAGCGGTCATTTGGATGTAGATTATTCGGTCTGGGCCAAGGTAGCCTTAGGTTCCATAAAAAAATACGATGGTATATATGTGCATATCAAAGGCCCGGATGAGCCAGCCCACGACGGAGATTTTAATAAAAAGAAAGAGATTATTGAAGCAATCGATAAATTTTTCTTTGCCAGTCTCCTGCCCAAGTTAGACATTGCTAATACCATTATTGCGGTAACCGCTGACCATTCTACGGTCTGTGCGGTTAAGGCGCATTCTGCTGATCCGGTGCCATTACTCATTTGCGGTGGCAATATCAAACCTGATGGTTCCTTAAGTTTTTCGGAAAAAACAGCTAAACTTGGCTCAATCGGTGAGATTACCGGCCGAGACATCATGCCCCTCCTTGTCAAGTCCGCTAAAGAATAGTATAATAATAACAGATAGCACGTTTTAGTTCATAGTTCAGAGTTCATAGTTGATAGCTGGCAACTTTGAACCATGAACTATGAACCATGAACTAAAGTATGAATAACTACGATGTCATAATTATTGGTGCTGGGCATGCCGGTATTGAGGCAAGCTTAGCCGCAAGCCGCTTGGGGTGTAAAACTCTACTTCTAACCTTAAGGCGCGAGACGATTGGTTTAATGAGTTGCAATCCGGCAGTTGGCGGCGTAGGTAAGGGGCAACTGGTAAAAGAAATTGATGCCTTGGGCGGCCAGATGGCTAAAGCGGCGGATGCCTGCGGAATACAGTTTAGAATACTTAATGCCTCAAAAGGCGCTGCAGTGCAATCTTCACGCGCCCAGATAGATATGGAGAGATATAAAAATTATATGCGCGAGGTAGTCGAAGCCCAGGAGAATCTTTTTATTAAGGAGGCAGAAGTAAAGAAGCTCATTGTTAAAGAGGACATAGTAAGAGGCGTGGCAACAGATAAAGAAGAGGAGCTTAATTCAACTTATGTGATTATTTGTCCGGGAACTTTCCTGGATGGGCTAATTCACCTGGGTTTAAATCATTTTAGTGGCGGCAGGATAAATGAATCAGCAAGCATCGTTTTAGCGAGTAATTTAAAAGAATTGGGTTTTAACCTTTTAAGGTTCAAAACTGGCACCTGTCCGCGTTTGGATAAAAATACAATTGATTTTTCTAAACTGATTATTCAGAAAGGCGATGAGCCACCTAAGCCATTTTCTTTTTCTACCGCAAAAATTATCCAGGAGCAGGTTCCTTGTTATATTACCTATACTAATAAAAATACACACAAGATTATTCTGGATAATTTAGGCCGCTCTCCGCTTTATACCGGAGTAATTAAGGCAACCGGCGTAAGATACTGTCCTTCTATTGAAGATAAAATCGTAAAATTCGCTGATAAAGAAAGGCACCAGATATTTTTAGAGCCCGAAGGGTTAGAAACTAACAAGATTTATCCCAATGGCCTATCTACTAGTTTGCCCGAAGATGTGCAACTGAAGATAGTTCATTCTATCGAAGGGTTAGAAAAGGCAGAAGTTATTCGTTTTGGTTATGGTATAGAGCATACGGTAGTTGAGCCCACACAGCTTTACCCTACTTTAGAGACAAAATTGATTAAAAATCTTTTTCTTGCCGGACAGGTTAATGGCACTACCGGTTATGAAGAGGCAGCAGCTCAAGGGTTAATTGCCGGGATTAATGCGGCACTACGTGTAAAGAATAAAGGACCTTTAATTTTAGACCGCGCCAGTAGTTATATCGGTGTATTAATTGATGATTTAACCACCAAAGGGACCCCAGAGCCATATCGGATGTTTACTTCGCGGGTGGAATACCGTCTGATTTTACGCGAAGATAATGCGGATTTACGCTTAAGAAAGATAAGTTACCAGTTAGGGCTGGTGAGTATAGAAGATTACGCAAAGACACAAGAAAAAATCAAAGCAATTAAAGAAGGGATTAATTTTTTAAAAACCACGCGCCTAAAACCTTCACCAGATATAAATAATGCCTTGGTGCGCTTGGGGACATCACCTATAAGGAAGACCACAACCTTAGAAGAAATTCTCAAGAGGCCACAGATAAATTTAGAAGATTTAAAAAAAATACATAATCTGAACGCGGATTTACGCAGATCTAACGCAGATTTACGCGGATGTTTTAGTCTGCGGCCATCTGCGTGTCCCGAAATATCGGGATCCCGAAGAGGTGCAGAAACAAAAAACTACATTCGGGACAATCTGCGAGAATCTGCGTTAAAAGATAATTTTTTATTCGGTATACCAGAATTTGCTTTGCGTCAGATAGAAATTGAGGTAAAATACCTTGGCTTTATCCAGCGACAACTTAAAGAAGTAGAGAGGTTCAAGAATTTAGAAAGGATAAAACTGCCGCAAGATTTAGATTATAACCAGATATCCGGACTTTCGCGGGAGATAAAAGAAAAATTAGAGCAATTTAAACCGGTTAATTTGGGTCAGGCTGCGCGCATTTCCGGAGTTACGCCCGCAGCCGTTTCTTTGTTGATGGTTTATCTGAGGAAACTAACGGGAGAAAATAAGATTTAGCTTAGGTGTTGTCGCGTTTTCGTGTTAACGGGTTAGCGGGTTTTGAAATGGATAAGAATAAAAATTATGTAACCCTGAAAAAATATTGCCGAGGTTTAGGCATAGATTTATTTGGCGTAGCTAATATCAAAGAAATTAAAAAAGATTTCTTAATTTCTCAGGAACCGCTGCAAAAATTAGACAAAGCAGTTTCGTTAGGCGTGAGGCTTTCCGTAAGCATACTGGAGGAAATTAGAGATTGTCCCACAAGATTATATTTTCATCACTACCGCACAGTGAATGCCTTTTTGGATCAGGCAGCTCTGAAGGTAGGCAATTTTATCCAGGATGAAAGTTATGTAGCGATGCCTATCCCTGCCTCACAGATTGTAGATTGGCAGAATCAAAAAGGCCATCTTTCACACAAACAAATTGGTTATTTAGCTGGCTTGGGTTGGATAGGAAGAAACAATTTATTAGTCAGTAAAGAGTTTGGCAGTCAATTTCGCCTGGTTACCGTGCTTACCAATATGCCCTTAAAGATAGATAAGCCAATAAAACAGAACTGCGGAGATTGTAAACTTTGTCTTGAAGTCTGTCCGGTGCAGGCAATAAAAGAAAATCCTTTAGATTTTGACCATCTTAAATGTTTTGAAAAATTAAAGGATTTTCAAAAACAACGCTTGGTTGAGCAGTATATCTGCGGGATCTGTGTTAAGGCCTGTAATGGAGGGGTAAAACATGGTTAAGGAAGTTATTTTTGGTCTTTTTGGAGGCTTAGGTTTATTTATCTATGGCATATGGCAGATGAGTGAGGCTTTGCACAAGGTCTGCGGCGAAAAGATGAGACGGGTTTTACATAATCTCACCGGCAGTCCGATAAGAGGGATATTAGTGGGCGCAGGGGTAACAGTTTTAATTCAATCTTCTTCTGCCACCACCGTAATGGTGGTGGGATTTGTGAATGCCGGGCTAATGTCCATTGTCCAGGCATTAGGAATTATATTCGGGGCTAATATCGGCACAACCATTACTGCCCAGTTAATTGCCTTTAGGCTTACAGATTATGCCCTGCCATTTATTGGGCTGGGGATGCTGACGATGTTTCTGGCTAAAAAGAAAACCCACAAGCACATCGGAGAGTTTCTTTTAGGTTTTGGTATCCTTTTTTTGGGTTTAAAAATATCCACTGATGTGGTTAAGCCCTTAGGAGGAAATCCTCTCTTTAACAATATATTAGTAAGTTTCAGCAGAAATCCTCTTTTAGGGGTATTAGCCGGCGCAGTTATTACCGGAATACTCCAGGCTAGTGGAGTTACCATCGGTATGGTTCTGGGCTTAGCCATGATAAATTTAATTGACTTAAGGGCTGCCATAGCTTTGGTTTTTGGCTGCAATATCGGGACCTGCGCTACGGCGTTATTGGCCTCTATCGGCACCAATGTTTCGGCAAGAAGGGTAGCGGTAGCTCATGTTATGTTTAATATTACCGGAACGGTTATTTTTTTACCTTTTCTTGCTCCTTTTCAGAACCTCATCAGCCATACATCGAGTGAACTTCCCCGGCAGATTGCCAATGCCCATACATTATTTAATGTCATAAATACGCTTATTTTTATACCGTTTATTCGCCCATATGCTAATTTGTTGACTAAGATAGTTAAAGGCAAGGAAGAGGAAGAAATCGAGTATCTTCCTAAATTTCTGGAGCGCCATTTATTAAATACTCCGCCCATTGCTATCGAGGCGGCAATTAAGGAGACCATCAGGACCTTAGGTTTAACTCAAAGAATGGTGGGTTTGGCAATGGAGAGTTTTTTTAAGAATGACGCCAAGTCTTTAGAGAAAGTCACCCGGGGTGAAGAGGCAGTGGATTCTTTAAGAGAAGCAATTACCAATTATCTGGTAGAACTTATGCAGCGAGAACTTAGCCCAGGGGAATCAAGAAAAATACCTCCGCTTATACATGCCATTAATGATGTAGAAAGAATAGGTGACCACGCGGAAAATTTAAGAGACCTCGCCCAGCAGAGGATAGATAACCGGATGCCTTTATCCGAGATGGCTATTGAGGAATTAAGGAATATGTATGAAAATATAAACCAAATGATTAGTTGTTCAATTAATGCTTTGAAGCTCAATAAGATAGATGAAGCAAAGCTGGTCTTGGAGCAGGAGTGTCAAATTAATACCGTAAGAGATAGATTAAAGGATAATCACGTGAAACGCTTAGAACAGGGGCAATGTAAAGTCCTCTCAGGGGTAGTCTTTTTAGATGTGATAAGCAATCTGGAGAAAATAGGCGATCATCTCACCAACGTCGCCCAGGCAGTAATAGAAGGTTTACAATAGAAAAGCAATTAGAAAGCCAGAAAGCCATCAACATATCCTTGACCCCGTTAGAAATTATGATAATATATGAAGTTAGATATTTCTAACGGGGTTGACCCCGCACTATTAGTGTTATATAATCTTTCCATTAGGCAGACTCATAACTTAGCTTTTAATTTTTAGATGAAGAATAGGATAATCGATTGGATTAAAAAACAACTAAAGGAAGCCAAGGCAAAAGGTATTGTGATGGGGCTAAGCGGTGGAGTGGATTCTAGCGTGGTAGCTTACCTGGTGAAAGAAGCAGTGGGTAAAGACAAGGTTTTGGCTCTGATTTTGCCTTGTCACAGCCAGAAACAGGATTTAGAGGATGCGAAATTAATAGCGAGGAAATTCGGGATAAGGACTAAAACCGTGGATTTAACAAATATATACGATAATCTTATAAAAATTCTACCTAAAGGCACAAGCTTAGCCAAGGCAAATCTAAAGCCAAGATTAAGAATGCTGGTTTTATATTATTTCGCCAATAAGTTGAATTATTTAGTCTGCGGCACAGGGAATAAATCAGAAATTAGCATAGGCTATTTTACCAAACACGGCGATGGAGCGACTGATATTTTACCCATTGGCGATTTATTAAAGCGAGAGGTAAAAGAATTAGCTCAAGAATTAGGAATCCCCAAACACATTATTACTAAGCCGCCTACCGCCGGCCTCTGGCCAGGTCAAACTGATGAAGGTGAGATGGGGATTACTTATCCAGAATTGGATGATATCTTAGGGCGCATAGAAAATAAAAGAAGGCAAATTCTTTCTAAAGAAAAAGTAAATAAAGTAAAAGATATGATAAAGAGGTCTGAGCATAAGAGACAAGGTCCTAAAATCTACTATGTATAAAAGATTGCAACCGCAAAGGACGCAAAAACTAACTAGTAAGAGATGAGTTTCCGCAAAAGCCGCAAAGAAAAACTTTGCGGTCTTTGCGATATTTTTGCGGTTTTGGCGGTTGCAAGGGAGGAAAAAATGGATGAGATATTAGAAATACTACAGAAGGATGCGCGTACGCTACCGGAAGATATCGCTAAAATGCTGAAGAAAAAACCGCAAGGCATAAAAGAGGCAATCAAGAAATATGAAAAGGAAGGCGTGATACTAAAGTATAAGGCAGTAATCAATAGGGAGTTGATTAAAGAGGCGAACTCCGAGGTTAGGGCGTTAATCGAGGTTAATATTATGCCCCAAAAGGATGTAGGTTTTGATAAGATTGCTGAACGCATTTATTCGTTCCCTGAGGTTTCTAGTTGTTATTTGATTTCCGGTACCTACGATTTACTTTTAATTGTGGAGGGAAAAGACCTGCATACGGTAGCCAGGTTCGTGGCCGAGAAATTGGCGCCCTTAGAGAATATTAAAGGTACGACTACGCATTTCTTGCTGAAAAAATATAAGGAAGACGGGGTTATTTTAAAGCATAGGGAAGAGAATGAGAGGATAGCAATTTCGTATTAAGAGTTCATAGTTTAAAGTTCATAGTTCTCCCGCCAAGCTATTTATAATGAAGGCGGGATCCCGCCTCGTATTAGATGCGTGGCGGGAAAAGTTAAAGTTTTTACTATGAACTATGAACCATGAACAGTGAACAAAAGATAGCTATAATGAAAGATTTAATTTCTAAAAAAGTACAACAAATGCAGCCCTCCGGCATACGGGCATTCTTTGATTTGGTGCTCGGGATGAAGGATGTTATTTCTCTAGGCGTAGGAGAGCCGGATTTTGTGACCCCCTGGCAAATACGCGAGGCAGGGATATATTCTTTAGAAGAGGGCTTTACAACTTACACCTCCAATAAAGGGCTTTATAAATTAAGATTAAGCGTAAGCCGTTATTTAAAAAATAGGTATAATCTAGACTATTGTCCGGATGAAGAAATCCTGATTACCGTAGGGGTAAGCGAAGGTTTTGATTTGGCTTTACGGGCAATCATAAATCCGGGGGATAAAATTTTAATCCCCAGCCCTAGTTATGTTTCTTACGGCCCGCTTACGGAATTAGCCGGTGGCATACCTGTATATATAGATACAAAAGAAAACGGCTTTAAGCTCACCCCTAAAATTTTAGAAAAATCTATTGATAAGAAGGCCAAGGCCATGATTTTGAATTATCCGGCAAATCCTACGGGGGTTTCCTATACCAAAAAGGAATTAACAGATATTAATAGAGTTTTATTAAAACATAAAATACTCTGTATATCGGATGAGATTTATGGAGATTTGACTTATGACTTTGAACATACTCCTTTTGCGACACTTCCTGGCGCAAAAAATAATACTATTTATCTTAATGGATTTTCCAAAAGTTATGCCATGACCGGTTGGCGCGTAGGTTTTGTCTGTGGCCCCAAAGAAATCATTGCGGCAATGACTAAAATTCATCAATATACCATTATGTGTGTTCCGATAACCAGTCAAATGGCAGCTTGCGAGGCATTACAAACCGGTAGAAAGTCGGTTGAGGAAATGAAGCGCGAATATAGAAGGCGCCGGGAATTTGTGTTTTCTCGGTTGAATGAACTAGGCTTAAACTGCCACAAGCCGGAAGGCGCATTTTATGCCTTTCCCTCCATAAAAAATACCAAAATGAATGCCTTGGAGTTTGCGCAAAGTTTGCTTAAAGAACAAAAAGTAGCGGTTGTGCCGGGGACTGCTTTTGGTAAAGAGTTCGATAATTATGTACGGATATCTTATGCCGCAAGTTTTGATAATATAAAAGAAGCGCTTGTTAGAATAGAAAATTTTCTGAAAGATACGAGGAGATGACAGAATGAAACCCAAAACAAAATCAGATATAACGAAACTGGTAAAAGAGCATAAGGTAAGATATATAAGATTATGGTTTACCGATGTCTTAGGGTTTTTGAAAGGTTTTACTATAACCGTAAATGAATTGCCGCGCGCATTAGGAGATGGTATGGGTTTTGATGGTTCATCCATCGAGGGTTTTGCGCGCATTGAAGAATCAGATATGATTGCCCGGCCCGATCCCACTACCTTTGCCATCCTGCCTTGGGAATCTAAGGAGCAGCCGGTTGCCCGGATGTTTTGTGATATCTATACTCCTGATGGTAAGCCTTTCGCGGCTGACCCCCGGTATGTGTTGAAGAGAAATTTGGCGCGGGCCAAGAAAATGGGGTTTACTTATTGCGTAGGGCCAGAATTAGAATATTTTTATTTTAATAATCCCAAAAACACTATTGTCTTAGATAAAGGTGGATATTTTGACTTAACGCCCTTGGATGTGGCGCAAAGCGTAAGGAATGAGACGGTAAGTGCCTTAGAGGATTTAGGTATTATTGTAGAATACAGCCACCACGAAGTAGCTTCCAGTCAGCATGAGATTGATTTACGCTATACCGATGCGCTGTCGATGGCAGACAATGTGATGACCTATAGATTAGTGGCAAAAGAGATTGCGCAAGGCAAAGGCGTACACGCTACTTTTATGCCTAAGCCAGTCTTTGGGATAAATGGTTCGGGTATGCATACGCATCAATCACTGTTTTCCGCCGCCGGCGGAAAAGGTTCAACCAATGCCTTCTTTGAGAAAAAAGATAAATACCATCTTGCTAAAATTGCTAAACAATTTATTGCCGGTTTACTTAAGCATGCCCCGGAGATAACCTCGGTGACCAATCAGTGGGTTAATTCTTATAAACGCCTGGTGCCCGGATATGAGGCACCGGTATATATTTGCTGGGCCCAGATGAACCGTTCAGCCCTGATTAGAGTTCCGATGTATAAACCGGGAAAAGAGAAATCTACGCGCATTGAATATCGCGTGCCTGATCCTGCCTGTAACCCATACTTAGCCTTTTCGGTAATGTTAGCCGCAGGCTTAGAAGGTATTGAAAAGAACTACGCATTATTAGAGCCAGCCAATGATAATATTTACCATATGACTGAAGAGCAAAGAGAACGCGCCAAGATTAAGTCTTTGCCCGAAGATCTTTTAGAAGCAATTAAACTTACGGAAAAGTCAGAACTAGTCAGGAAGGCGCTGGGGGAAGAACTATTCCATTTTTTTATCCGCAACAAAAAATTAGAATGGGATGAGTATAAGGCGCAGGTGACCCAATACGAGATAAATAAGTATTTACCTATCTTATAATATGCCCACCAAGAAGAAAAAAGGTTACCAGATTTACTTAAAACAAATTGAGGCGCTTTCTAAGGTCGCCAATCTGATTACTTCCGGGTTATATTTAGAGGAACTTCTGCGTCTAGTGGTTAATGTGACTGCGGAAATAATGAATTCTAAGATTTCTTCTTTGATGCTTCTTGACCCGGATAAAAAAGAACTGGTAATTAAAGCCACGCAATCAATTTCTGAAGCATACAATAAAAAACCTAATATCAAATTTGGAGAGGGTATTGTCGGTAAAGTCGCTCAGGATAATAAACCAATATGTGTTTTAGATGTTAAAGAAGATAGCCGTTACATAAATAGGGATATTGCCAAAAAAGAAGGCCTCTGTTCTTTGGCCAGTGTTCCTTTAGCGGTAAAGGCGAGGGTAATCGGCGTACTTAATTGCTATACTTCTAAAAAACATAAATTTACCAAACCAGAATTAGACGTCCTCACTGCCCTGGCAAATCAGGCAGCAGTGGCCATTGAAAATGCGGAGTTAGATTTAAGGGCACGTACTGCTGAAGAAGCGTTGACTATTCGTAAGTTCATTGAGCGGGCAAAGGATATTCTTTCCCAAGAAGCCAATATTTTACCTTCGCAAGCCTACAGGTTAATCCAAAAACAAAGCATGGATACCCGTAAATCGATGCGGGAAATCGCCGAGGCCATAATCTTGGCCAAAGATATAAAAGAAAAGAAGTAGTAGAAGATTCTAAAAATTCCCTCCCAAAATTTCTTTACGAGACCCCCATTTGCACCGCGTAGGTGAAAAGCGGTTTATGGCTGAGGTTTTAAATTAAAATGGAGATTATTTTTTCTAAAAAATGCTTGGAATATGAATCTTTAGGGCATCCAGAGTCGCCCTTGCGGGTTAAAACTAGTTATGAATATTTAAAAGAAAAGGGATTTGGCTTTCTTGAGCCAGAACCTGCTAAAGAAGAAGATATCCGGATTGTACACACAAAAGAATTGATTGGAAGTGTAAAAAACTTAGATTTCTTTGACGCAGATACACCCGCTTTAGCAGGGATCTTTGATTATGCCTGTCTTTCTGCAGGTGCAGCAATTATGGCTATGGAATTAAGCCTGTCTGGTAAGCCCGCCTTTTCTTTATTAAGACCGCCTGGACACCATGCCGGAAGAAATTTTTTAGGCGGATTTTGTTACTTTAATAATCTTGCCGTTGCGGTGCAAAAAGCCATACTTTTAGGCAAAAAAGTTGCGATTTTGGATATTGATTGCCACCATGGAAATGGCACCCAGGATATATTTTTAGGCAGGAAAGATGTCTTATATGTATCTTTACACCAGGTGCCCTTATATCCGGGTACCGGCCTTAAATCTGAAAAGAATTGCCTAAATTATCCCTTAAGAGCAGGAACAACTGAGAAAGAATATTTGGATACGCTTAAAGGAGCAATTTCACAAATCCAAAAATTTTTGCCTGACCTTTTAGCTATTTCTGTAGGATTTGATACCTATAAAGATGACCCTTTAACTAATATAGACTTAGATATAGTATCTTACGGAAAAATAAAGGAGTTAATTGTTGCTACAGGACTTCCTTACTTTTGCGCGCTAGAAGGTGGATATAGCCCAGAACTTAAATACTGTGTGTATGAATTTTTAAAAACTCCTTGACACTTTCCTTTCCCATATTATAATTATTAAATATCTTACTAAAGGACAAAGGCGTCCACTAATTATTTTGGTATTGGCGGACGTCTTTTTTTATGGTATATTGCCTAAATAATAGGCAAGAGATGTAAAAGGCTTAGCTCAACGTACAGAGCGAAGTCGGAAGACAAAGTAAGTCAGAGGAGGAAATATGTCCAAGAAAATCGAAGATTTTATGAAAATGGTCATGGAGAAGAACCCCGGTGAAGTTGAGTTTCATCAGGCAGTGCGGGAAGTGGTAGAATCAGTTATGCCGTTTGTGGAGAAAAATCCTAAATATCAGGAAGCTAAAATTCTAGAAAGATTGGTAGAGCCAGAGAGAGTAATTGTTTTTCGTGTTCCTTGGTTAGATGATAAAGGAGAAATTCAAATAAACCGAGGATACCGTATTCAGATGAATAACGCTATCGGTCCTTATAAAGGGGGTTTACGTTTTCATCCCAGTGTGAATTTAAGTATTTTGAAATTCTTGGCTTTTGAGCAGGTATTTAAAAATGCGCTCACCACGCTTCCTATGGGCGGTAGTAAAGGTGGTTCTGACTTTGATCCCAAAAGCAAATCAGATAATGAAGTGATGAAGTTCTGTCAGAGTTTTATGATTGAACTCTCAAGGCACATTGGGCCTAATACCGATGTCCCTGCCGGCGATATTGGGGTAGGTGGCCGTGAAATTGGTTTTATGTTCGGCCAGTATAAGAGACTGCGTAACGAATTTACCGGTGTTTTAACCGGTAAGGGCTTAAATTGGGGCGGAAGCCTGATCCGGCCCGAGGCCACGGGTTATGGCTGTGTTTATTTTGTGGAGCAGATGTTAAAGACCAAAGGAGAATCTTTAGAGAGTAAGGTCTGTACTGTATCAGGTTCAGGTAATGTGGCGCAGTATGCAGTAGAAAAACTAATTCAATTAGGGGCAAAGGTGGTGACTATGTCAGATTCCAATGGGTTTATTTATGATAAAGGGGGTATTGATAAAAAAGAATTAGCCTATGTTTTTGAACTGAAAAATGTGCGGCGCGGCCGGATTAAGGAATGCACGAAAGAATTTAAGTGTGAATATTTTGAGAATAAAAAACCATGGGAGATAAAATGCGACTTGGCTTTCCCCAGCGCTACCCAGAACGAGATAGATGAAAGCGATGCCAAGACATTAGTCAAAAATGGTTGTATTGCAATAGGTGAGGGAGCAAATATGCCCACAACTCCCGAAGGCGTGGAGGTATTTCAAAAGGCAAAAATTTTATATGCACCGGGGAAAGCCTCCAATGCAGGCGGAGTAGCTACTTCGGGCCTGGAAATGACCCAGAATAGCATGCGGCTGTCTTGGGCCCGAGAAGAAGTAGACAAAAAACTACGCGAGATTATGGCCGCTATTCATGAACAGTGCGTAAAATATGGCAAAGAGGGAAATTATATAAATTATGTCAATGGTGCCAATATCGCAGGATTTGTTAAAGTGGCTGAGGCGATGTTAGGCCAAGGCTTGGTTTAATTTGTATCATTTAAAAAAAAGAACGCCCCAGCTTTGCGTTGGGGCGTTCTTTTTGTTATAATTAAATCGCGCCCCGCCGCCCCGCATTTTGCGGGGCAAGGGGCAAGGCTCATTTAACCCATGGAAAAAATAGATATTGCTATAGTAGGTGCCGGAGTTATTGGTTTGGCTGTGGCTTTAGAGCTATCCGAGGCTTATCAAGAGATATTTGTGATTGAAAAGAATTATTCATTCGGCCAGGAGATAAGTTCCAGAAATAGCGAAGTAGTTCACGCCGGGATTTATTACCCCAGGGATTCCCTAAAAACAAAGACCTGTATAGAAGGAAGGCCTTTGCTTTATGAATTTTGCGCCAGGAATAATATTGCCCACAAAAAAATCGGCAAACTCATCGTAGCTATTGATGCCAATGAAGTTAAAGACCTAGAGCTTCTTTAGGCAGGGTTTAGAAAATGGGGTAAGCGATTTAAAGCTATTTTCTCAAGATGAGGTAAAACGTCTTGAGTCAAATGTAGAATGTGCGGCAGCAATATATTCTCCTTCTACCCGCATTCTGGATACACATAGTTTTATGAAAACGTTAGCCGCACAGCTTGAAAGCCGCAATGGGATGATTGCTTATAATACAGAATTAATCGGCATAGATAAAGCCAAAGATGGATTTGAGGTTACAGTAGGAGATAAAAGAGAGGGGGTTTTTAAGTTTTCTACGCGCGTCTTTATAAATTGCGCTGGTTTAAATTCAGATAAAGTAGCCCGGTTGGCCGGCTTAATAAAAGATGAATATAAATTGAAATACTGTAAAGGTGATTATTTCCGGGTCTGCCCTAGCAAAGCAAAATTCATTAATCAGTTGATATATCCTGTCCCTAAAGAAGACCGTGCCGGCTTAGGAATACATGCAACTTTGGACTTAGCCGGAGGTTTGCGCTTAGGTCCGGATGACGAATATATAGATAAAATAGATTATAATGTGGATGCCTCTAAAGCGAAAATTTTTTATGAGGGTGTACGAAAGTTCTTGCCTTTCATTCAATTAGAAGGCATTAGTCCGGATATGGCAGGCATAAGGCCAAAGCTCCAAGGTCCGCAAGAAGCATTCCGGGATTTTATGATCAAAGAGGAAACAAGCAACGGCCTTTCAGGATTGATCAACCTTATCGGTATTGAATCCCCCGGCCTTACCAGTTCGCTTTCCATCGCTAAGATGGTTAAGGAGATAGTATCTACCTTGCATCGCTAAACTATAAAAACTTCGCTAAGATGTAAAGTCTGAGGCGCTTTTACGCCTGTCTGCCGCCAAGAGAGGGAGGGTACGTCTTTATGGTGTTTAAGAGAGGTGGATTAAGAGAGGTGGATATTGTTGAATAGCACTCTTTTTAGTAGTAAAATATAGCATAAAGCTTTACTCGCCTTCGCCAGAAAGCCCCGCGATTCATCGCGGGGATGGATGGCAAGGCGAGCCTCGCCGAAGTTCCGCAGAGCGGAACGAAGGCGGGCTTAAATCATGGCTTCGGCGAAGTTTTATCTCTTTTCTTTAGGAAGCCCCGTGATTTATCACGGGGAGGATTCACTTCTAAAACAAAACCACAAGAAATTCCAATGGATAAAGAAGAGGCCCTGAAAGATTTCTTAAAAGGTTTACGTACAGTCTTGAATAATGCCTCGAGCTATTCTAAAGACCACCCATATTTTGTAAAATCTGTTGAGGATTTCAAACAGAAACTCGATATACTATTTACTTTTTTAAATCCGATAAAAATTAATATCACTCCTGATTCCTTGTTTTTAGATGGGAGATATTGGGAAAAGCAAATACTGTATGAAGGGCTGGCAGCAATATTCCATCTGCGTAAGATAAAGGCCATTGAGTTCAGGCAGGGGTTAATCGTTGAGGAATTAATCAATTTTCTTAGCCAAGTATCCCTGCCGATAAAAGAAGTTTTAAAACGGGGGGGGATTAAAAATATTTTAATCCAAGGCAAGAGTTCACACCTTTATATCGAAGAACTCGATTATTCAGAACTTCTACAAGGTGAAGGAGAAGAATCCAAGGATGTATGGGTTTTTTTATTTAAGACGGCGTTAAAGAATGAGGATGTTCATAAGATTAATGAGCTTGCGGATAATTTTGAAAAAAGCATGCGAAAGCTCCAGGCAAAGGATTTACTTGAAGATGGAGTGCTTAGGCAAAGCCTGCATCGTTTTCTTATGTATCTTAAAGATAGCCAAAGTGAAAAATTCTATAAATATTCCAGAGAGGTATTCAATGCGGCATCAAAATATAAAGAACTTCTTGAAGAAGAAAATCTTGATAAACTAAAAGAATTATTTAGGGATTTCAGTGAAGAGAATCTCGCCAACATGTTGTGGAGCCAGATATCCACAAATGATAGTTTTGATACCTTAAGTTTTAAATTGTTTTCACGGATTACAGGCGAAGAAAAGGAAAAAGGAATTGCCTCCACTTTACTAAATACGGTAATTAATAAAGAATTACTGAAAGACAACTCTAAGGCAGTGAAGAATCTCCAGGGTTTATTAGCTACATCCGGTGACGAAGTTATTTCAGAGGTATACCGCAATACCCTTTCTTCTCTACTTAAGAAGATCTCTTTTGGTAAAGGGGTGTCCTTTGACCGCGATCTTCTACATATGAATTACCGTTTCATTATCATTAGTTTACTTGACGAAGAGAAAAATAAAGAAAGAATAAGCTTAATTGTAGAAAAAGCTTCCAAGGAGTTGGAGGTAGCGATTAAAGAAAGAGATTTTGAATACTTAAAATATTTGTTCGATGTTATAAAGAGAAGAAAAAAAGAAGGTTCGTCTCTTATTGATATTTTGGATGGTTTGGACATAAGTATTTCTAAGTTTGTTGAAAGTTCCATTTGGGAGGATGAGGCTGTCCCTGAATTAGAATATTTAAGAGGTTCCCTGGAGAGAATCTCCCTGGATGCTGATTTTTATCTCAATAAAATATTCGTTGAAAATAAAGCTAATATCTATGCATTAAAATTATTTTTTAGATTTTTCCCTACCGCCCTTCCCCCTTTTTATAAAAATCTAAAGGAAAGACATTCTAATATAGAATTATTGGAAAAAATTATAAAGATTTTAGCTGCGTTTAAATCTCCGTTATCTACGCAGATCCTTAAACATATTTTTTCTTTTGCTAATGAGTTTATAAAAATCGACGCATTAAAAGCAATGGGAGAAGTATCTTATTTCGATGAAGAGTTTCTCTTTTCTGTTTTACGCAGGGGAAGTTTTGATTTGAAGAAAGAGGCTTTAATTATTTTAACCAGAAATGATAAAACAAAAAAATCTGCAATTGAGGAACTTTTTTGTTTCGGGTGGAAAAGGAATAAGACTATTTTGCAGAATTTGATGATTGTAGAAGAGATAGAACTAAAAGAAGCAAGCGATTATTTAGCGTCGCTTAGCAGAAGACCGTTTTTCTGGAATAGGAATATAAGAAAAAAGGCGCAAGAGATATTGAGGAAGTGGAATGTTGGAAGAGATTAAGAATTCTTTTAAGGACCTGTTATCCTCATTGCAAACAGCAAAGCTTTATGCAACTAAGCATCTTATCTTTAAGAAATCTCTCGATAAAGCATATCTAAGCCTACAGGATGCTTTAAAAGAAAGAGAAGGGTTGGTTATTGGAATTGTAGGAGAAGAATTGGCCTTTGAAAAAGAGATATTTTTTGAGTTAAGTAAATTACTCAGACCCGCAATTATATATTTAAAAGACAGAGGTATAGAAAGAATTGCTTTTCATCAAGGGGTGCAGATAGAAGAGTTGAGTAAATTTATTACATTTTTAGTTGCCCCCAAAGAAGAGATAAAGGGGGATGTCCAAGAATATTTTTCACTTGTAGGAATAAAAAATATAACTGTAGGAAAGCTTAAAGTCTCTTCCACGCCCTCAGAGAAACCTGAAGAGCCCTTAAGCCCTTTGAGTATATATCAGAATTCATTGGATAAGGTTTCTAAGTCATTGGCAGATATATTAGATGCGCAAGTACTTGATCATCTGGCGGTTAGGTTTGCTGTAAATAATATTATGGAAAACCTCAGTACTCAGTATCAGGAATTTTTGAAACTGACCACATTAAAGAGGTATGACATAGGTACTTTCGTACATGCTTTAAATGTTTCCATACTAGCCATGTATTTTTCCTCTAAAATTGGATTTGCTAAAGATACTGTTTTAGATATAGGTGTTGCTGCATTATTCCACGATATCGGTAAATTGTATATTTCCCGCAAGCTCATCACAAAACCCGGTAAATTAACAGATGAAGAATTCGCCCAAATTAAAAGTCATACTGTTCTGGGCGCAGAGCTTCTTCTGAAATATGTGGATACCTTAGGCATATTGCCAGTAGTTGTTTCTCTTGAACATCATTTAAAATATAACCTAAAAGGTTACCCTAAATTATCTTTTCTTAAAAAACCCCACATTGCTTCTATGATTGTTTCTATATGTGATATTTATGATGCCCTTTCAGAGAGGAGAAACTATAAAACTGACTATCCTCCGGATATGATTTATAACCTGATGATAAAAGAGAGGGACGACTCATTTGAACCTGGGCTTATAGATAAGTTCTTTGCGATAATAGGGGTTTGGCCTATAGGATCAATAGTATCCTTAACCGATGGAAGGATAGCCGTGGTTATAGATGAGAATGAAGATGATAATCTGTCACCCAAAGTTGAGGTTATTTATCCTTTGGATAAAAAAGAGGTTATTGATTTAAAGAACAGAAGAGACGCTATTAAGATAGAACATTTTTTAAATCCCTGGAAAGAAGGCAAAGATTTCCTACATTTAATTGGGACCTCGGACCCAAAAATACCCTAAATACAAATAGACTCGCACCAATTCCGAATGTAGTCTTTCTGTGATGTGTTAATTCAATTTTATACATTCGCGGCAAGAAATCTTTACCCTTAAAGGTAAGGATAGCGAATGGCCGCTCAGTATCAATTTCAGATAAACTTCGGCCTGGGCGGAGAAATTGATTTACAATCTGTCAGTGTTGTATTATAATAACGCCTAATAATTAGTGAGAGGATATGGTTAAAAAAATTGGTTTTGATAACGAAAAATACCTCAAAGAACAGACCACCGCTATTTTAGACCGGGTTAAGAAACTTAACAATAAACTCTACCTAGAGTTCGGCGGAAAACTCTGCTTTGATTACCATGCTGCCCGAGTCCTTCCGGGTTATGATCATAATGTCAAGATAAGATTACTACAGCAACTAAAAGATAAGATAGATATTGTGCTGTGTATTTATGCCGGAGATATCGAAAAAGGAAGGGTACGTGGCGATTTTGGGATAACTTACGATGCCGCCACCTTAAAACTCATCGATGATTTAAGGAAATGGGGCCTGGAAATCTTGGCAGTAGTGATTACGCGTTTTAACAACCAGTCAGCGGCAGTTATTTTTAAAAATAAATTGGAGCGCCGGGGGGTTAAGGTTTACCTGCATTACCCGATAGAGGGGTATCCTGCAGATGTGGATTTGGCTGTAAGCGAGAAGGGTTTCGGTAAAAATGAATACATCGAAAGCAAGCATTCTATTGTGGTGGTTACCGGGCCTGGCCCGGGTAGCGGCAAATTAGCAACGTGCCTTTCGCAGTTATATCATGAACATAAACGCGGGATAAATGCCGGTTATGCTAAATTTGAAACCTTTCCTATTTGGAATCTGCCTCTAAAGCATCCTATAAATGTGGCTTACGAAGCAGCCACTGCTGATATACAGGATTTCAATTTAGTGGACCCTTTTCATTTAAGTAAATACAATAAAGCCGCCATAAATTATAACCGCGATGTAGAGAGTTTTCCTATATTAAAGTTGATATTAAATAGAATATTTTCCGCCGAATCCGCCGTAGGCGGAGAAGGCGCCCGCCTGCCGGACGGGCAGGGATCCGCCTCTGGCTCAGATAAGATTGCGAATTTACCCGTGTATAATTCGCCGACAGATATGGGGGTTAACCGGGCAGGTTTTGGCATTATAGACGATAATATAGTGCAGGAGGCGGCAAAACAAGAATTAATCCGCCGATATTTTAGATATAATACCGAGTATGTTCTGGGAATAGAAAAGAAAGAAACGGTAGATAAGCTGATGCTTTTAATGGAAGAATTAGGGGTAAGGGTTACGGATAGGGCAGTGGTTGAGGTGGCACGCAAGTCCGCCGAAGAAGCAGAAGCCAAAGGCAAAGGTAATGAGGGTATATATTGTGGTGCAGCCATTCAATTAAGCGACGCTAGAATTCTTACGGGTAAGAATTCAAAACTTATGCATGCTGCCTCAAGTCTTATATTAAATGCAGTAAAGATACTAGCTAATATTCCCGATGAAATTCTTTTACTCTCCCCGCATATTATCAACCAAATCGCCAAGTTAAAAGAAGGGATTTTAAATACAGAATCGGAAAGTCTGGATTTGGAGGAGACCTTGATTGCACTTTCCATAAGCGCAGCCACCAATCACACCGCCGAATTAGCCATGAATAAACTGATAGAATTAAAAGGCTGCGAAGTGCATATGACGCACATTCCTACCCCCGGAGACGAAGTCGGACTGAAAAGGTTAGGCGTAAATCTTACCACAGATGGAAAATTTTCTTCCCGCAATCTTTTTGTAACTTAATAAACCCCGTTAGAAAAAAGAGAATCCATTAGAAAAACCTTTTCTAACGGGGTAAACCATATTTCTATGTCGGTAAGCATAAAATTCTTAGGCGGCGTAAGAACGGTTACCGGTTCAAGCCATCTTGTCTCAACGGATAAGACGCAAATCTTACTGGATGCCGGTTTATTTCAAGGCCGTCGCGATGAGTTTTATCGGGTAAACACAACTTTAAATTATAATCCTCATAAAATAGACGCCCTGGTTTTATCCCATGTACATATTGACCACTGTGGCAATATCCCCGGCATCATAAAGAAGGGATTACATTGTAAGATTTATACTACCTCTGCTACCAAGGATTTATCTAAACTTATGCTCGAGGATTCCGGTAAGATTCAGGAAGAAGATATAAAATATGTGAACAAAATTAATAAAAGATTGGGCCTGCCTTTAAGAAGGCCACTCTACACCAAGAAAGAAGCCTCAGCTGCAACGAAGAGATTTCGTTCAATTTCTTATGGACAGAGATTCTGTTTGGCAAAAGATATCTTTGTTACTTTATGCGATGCTGGTCATATATTAGGTTCAGCTATAATAGTATTAGATATAAAAGATGGTCTACGCAATATCCGTTTAGGTTATGCCGTCGATTTAGGAAGAAGGAATCTTCCCTTGCTTAATGACCCGGTTATCCCCACCGGGCTTGATTATCTAATATTAGAGAGCACGTATGGCGGTAGAGTGCATGCGCCTATTGAAGAAGCAAAAGACAAACTAAGAGAGGCAATTAATCGCACAATAGGGCGGGGAGGAAAAGTTCTTATCCCTTCCTTTACCTTAGAACGCACGCAGGAAGTAACTTATTTTTTGAATGAACTTTTGAAAGAAAAACTTATTCCTTCCATACCCATATATGTAGATAGCCCCTTGGCTACAGATATAACCGATTTGTTTAAATACCACATTGATTATCTTGATGCAGAAATCCGTCAGGCAGTAAAGGAAGGGAAGGGGCCGTTTGAATTTTTAAACCTTAAGTATATTCGCGAGCAGGAAGAATCTAAGCGCCTCAATAACGATAAGCGTCCGATGATTATCATCGCCGGTTCGGGTATGTGTGAGTCTGGGAGAATTTTACACCACCTTAAGAACAATATTGAGGAATCCAGGAATACCGTATTGGTGGTAGGTTATATGGCGCAGGATACTTTAGGTAAAAGAATTGTAGATAGAGAGCGCATTGTGCGTATATTCGGAATAGAATATAAACTTAATGCAGAAGTGGTGGTAATTAACTCCTTCTCCGGCCATGCGGATAAGCATGAGCTTTGTGATTTTGTTTCGGAATGCCTTCCTTTAAAACGGATATTTTTGGTTCACGGAGACCCTGAACAATCTCAGGCTCTATATGACACGCTCACCCAGAAAGGCCTCAAGGTATATCTTTCTGCCAAAGACGAAGAAGTATTGCTTAATTGAAGGTTAAGTGGTAATATAAGTGAGCCCACAACTTGTGGGGCGAGCACCCGGCTTTATGGGAACAGCCGGTGTGCCGCTTGTGCGGCAAGCGAACATAAGTTGTTTGGGCGAATCCTTCGACTGCGCTCAGGATGGTTCGAAGGATGGTGAGCGAAGTCGAACCACTTACCCCCACCGTTTTGTTTCGCTTTTGGTGAAGCAAAGCGAACCAAAACGAAACAGTGGGGGTTAAATTCGCCCCGCCGCTTTGCTTCGCAAAGCGAAGCGGCGAGGCTCATTTAAGGAGGTAATAAAGATGACTGGAGGAAAATCAACACCCAAGAAAGACAAGACACTCAAGGTTTCAGGTGGAATGTTAGTTAGGACCGGTCAGATTCTGGTAAGGGGGATGCCGACTTATAAAGCAGGCGTTAATGTGAAAGGTCAAGGCGCCTTATATGCCCTTTGTCCGGGGGAAGTTTATTTTACCAAAAAGAAGACTGGTCACGGCAGGGTAAGGACATTTTTAAATATTGCTCCGCTTGCAGAAAAGCCGGCTAAATAATGATGTCCGATTCAGATAGTTTAACCAATAGAGCTAAAAGATATTCTACGCGTAAGTATAGCCTGGCTATTATAGGTATTATTTATTTGCTGCTACTACTTTTTCTCTTTCATGGCTTGGGCCTGTCAAAACTTTTAGCCTACCACTTGTCAAAATTAGTAACAAATAATTTTTTTGTTACCCCTCTCTATATTGCCATAGTTTATCTTGCATATTATATCTTAAATTTCCCCTTAAACTTTTATCAAGCATTTATATTAGAGCATAAATTTTCTCTCTCTAACCAGAAAATAGGAGATTGGTTTAAGGATCAAATTAAGGCAGGGGTAATATCTTACATCATCGTACTTATCCTGGTGAGTGCGTTCTATTACATATTGAGGCATTATTTTCGAATCTGGTGGTTGATTATTTCGCTTTTTTGGATATTTTTTAGTCTCGTTCTGGCTAAGTTGACACCGGTGGTAATTATCCCTTTATTTTTTAAATACAAGAAGTTCTCCGATGACACCTTAAAAGAACGCATCCTGCAGCTGGGAGATAAAATGAAGGTCAAGATTCTGGATGTCTTTGAAATAGATTTTAGCAAGAAGACCCTAAAGGCAAATGCCGCTTTCGTGGGCATAGGTAATACAAAGCGCGTAATCCTTGCCGATACCCTAAAAGATAAATACAATTACGATGAAATCACGGTTATCCTGGCCCATGAATTTGCGCACTACAGATTAAAACACCTGATTAAATTAATATTACTTAATTCTGCGGTCACGATCATTCTTTTTTATATTATATTTATTACCAGCGATTCATTTTTAAGTATATTCGGCTTAAATTCGCTGTGGGATTTAGCGGCCTTGCCGATTATTTTAATCTATTTTACGATATTCGGAATCATTATGCAGCCGTTTGAGAATTATATTAGCCGCAGATTAGAGAAAAATGCAGATATGCTGGCGCTTAAAGTCACCGGCTTTCAAAAGGCCTTTATTTCCGCGATGGAAAAATTGAGCCTCCAAAACCTTGCCGACAGGAACCCCCACCCCGTCATCAAATTCTTCTTTTTTGACCACCCACCCATCGATGAGCGCATCGATATGGCAAAATCCTTCTAAAAAATTCCCGTTAGATTTCGCCACTTTCTACGTCCCTGCCTGCCGGCAGGCAGGTATTGTAAGTAGAAAGGAGGTAAAGATGGCTAATATAATTTCTGTAGAAATAATTGCTTCTAAAATCTTTGAAGTAAGAGGTAAAAAAGTAATGCTGGATAGCGACTTGGCTAAGCTTTATGGAGTTGGGGCTAAAGTTCTGAATCAGGCCGTAAAAAGAAATATCAAGCGTTTTCCCGAAGATTTTATGCTTCGGTTATCTTGGGAAGAAGTAAAATCTTTAAGGTCACAAATTGTGACCTTAAACGATACAAAATCTGAGACCTCCAGAAGGGGCAGGCATATTAAATATCTTCCTTATGCCTTCACAGAGCAAGGAATAGCCATGTTATCCAGCGTATTGAATAGCGAAAGAGCAATTAAGGTAAATATCCAGATAATGCGTGCCTTTGTGCAATTAAGGCGAATGCTTTTAACTCATGCTGACTTTAGGCGCAAAATTGAAGAAATGGAAAAGAAGTACGATAAACAATTTGGAAGCTTTCCCAACTTTGTAGCAAGCTTTTTCTGTAATATATTTATTTATCTTGGGTTACGACAAAATTTTGTGCACTGGGCTAAATTTCATTTTTTAGGTATTTTTGCAACTGATAAAGTTTCAAATGATCAATTCTACCTTTATCGGATTTAAAGCCGTAACGCACCTTTTCCATTTGCCGCCAGGTGCGAATTACAGTAACCAGACCGTTTCTATATAACTCTTTACCATATCATCAGTTCTATCAGAACTGTCCCCCCCCAAAAAAAAATAACCTAATCCCTTGAACTTATATTTAGCGGTTATATTGTTACCCTCAGAGAAATGCCCGACAGGGGGCATTAGACTATCACTCTGGGGTGAGCAAACGGTGCGGAGAGAAACAAACGAAGACAGGACCCGCTAAACAGTTCGTGAGCGAGAAAGCCGACAGGGGCATTAAAGGATGAGGACCCGCTACCTCTCAAGCAAAACCTTTGATAACTTTCTTTGTTTGCGGTAAACCCATCAAGAGCCGTATTGCCTCAAAAATATCATGGATATCCATATCGTGCCTCTCAATCTTCTCTTCCAGTTCCTTTAATTTCTTTTCAAATTCTTTATGGGTAGAGAGAATTTGTCTTAGCTTTACAAAAGCGCGCATAATGGCAATATTTACTTGAACAGCCCTTTTACTTCTCAATACACTTGAAAGCATAGCCACGCCTTGTTCAGTGAAAGCATAAACATTGGGCGCATGTTTTAACTTAGAACTTATCACAATTTGTGATAAGTTCTAAATCTCCTGCCGGGTTAATAAAAACATAAAATCTTCCGGGAATCTTTCGTTGTTGCGTCTTACTGCCTGAATCAGCGCGCTCGTTGTAATTCCATAAAGTTGCGCGAGATGCGGGCTCAGCATAACTTTATGACCACGTAGTAAGAAAATTTTACGCTCAATTACCTCCTCTGGAATTAATTCTTTCATCTTTTCACCTCCTACTACAATAGACGTAGAAAGTGGAAAAATCTAACGGAAATTTTTAGCTGGTAGTTTGGATATTATTGGGTTTTATTTAGGAAATCTACGATAATTCGGGCGGCGCGGGAACTGGCGCCTTTTTCTCCGAGCGAGGACTTGACTTGGGCGAGGTCGTTTTTTATCCGTTCTAATTCAAGCGGATTCCGGAGGATTTTTAAAACGGTTGCGGAAATCTTCTTAGGGGTTGCCTGAAACTGAATAAACTCAGGCACGATTTTTTTCCCCGCCACGATATTTACCATGCCAATATAGGGAACCTTTACCTGCGGACGGTAGAGGAGATAATTTAAAAAGTTCATCTTATAAATTACGGCAAAGGGTTTCTGCATTACGGCGGTTTCTAAGGTAGCAGTGCCAGAAGCTACGAGACAAAAATCAGCGATATTTAAACAATCATAGGTTTTTCCTTCGATAATTTTTAAATCTAAATTTAGACCGCGCGTTTCTCGGTTATAAATATCCCAATCAACCTGAGATGATTTGGCAATGACGAACTGGGTATTGGTTAGCCCTTGAGTAATAAACAGGGCGCTTTTTAGCATGAGCGGTAAAATATTTTTTATTTCTTGCTTACGCGAACCAGGCAGAAGGGCAATTGTAGTTTTTGATGTATCGAGTTTTAATTCATGGTAAAACTCTTTTTTCTCCATCGTGGGCTTGACAATATCTAGGAGTGGATGGCCGATGAAGCTTACATCCATGCCGTATTCTTTGTAAAATCCTTCCTCAAATTTAAAGAGCACAAGCATTTTAGAAATATATTTTTTTATAGTTTGAACCCTGCCCCTGCGGGAGGCCCAAACCTGCGGGCTGATGTAGTAGATGGTCGGAATGGTATTATTGATTGCCTTGGCTAGCCTGAGGTTAAATCCGGAGAAATCCACGCAAATTATAGCATCTGGTTTTCTCTCTTTTATTTTTTGCAAGATAAGTTTTTTTAAGGCGAAAAATCGGGGGAGTTTTTTTAAGACATCAAAAAGGCCAATGACCGCCAGGTCTTTTATATCGCAGTATATTTCGCTGGCGACTTGGCGCAAGAATTCCCCGCCCACCC
>Ga0315274_10001996_pt1 | contig 31242 bp, 22 predicted proteins | sample YL17G02_20_MG_FD_203700 | JGI IMG/M metagenome (GOLD analysis project Ga0315274, IMG submission 203700) | Sediment microbial communities from Yellowstone Lake, YNP, Wyoming, USA - YL17G02_20 | ecosystem: Environmental > Aquatic > Freshwater > Lake > Sediment | place: USA: Wyoming | collected...
AGGGCACGGCTACCGTGACCATCTCGGTGGGCGCCGACGGCTCGATGAAGGCCGCGTCCGTAAGCCAGAGCTCCGGCCAGAAGCTGCTCGACGACGCGGCCGTGCGCGCGGTGAGGAACGGCTGGACCTTCAAGCCGGCGATGCAGAACGGCAAGCCCGTCGCAGGTACGGTGACTGTCACCTTCGTGTTCTCAGCCGGCAAGGTGAAGAGAGGGTAACGTGGTGTCGCGCCTCCATCATACCATCGCGTTCGCTACGCTCATCCCGCTGGCATTGATCTCAGTCTGCTTCGCGGGCGACGCTCAGGCCCCCGGGAAACTCGCCATCGAGAACGAGTTCATCCGCATCCGCGCCAACGCCGGCCCCGCCGAGGCGGGGCGCTTCGCGGTGGACACGACGGGCGGCGACCCATCCCGCACGGCCGACGACGACAAGGTCCTGATCTACGGCAGCCGCGAGCCCTGGACATCGTACACGACGGTGGTGCTGGACGGCACGCCCTATGTGTTCGGCGGGCCGAGCGACAGGCGGGCCGGGCACGGTGCGACAATGACCGGCCTCACTGCGCCGCCGAAAGCCTCCGGTGACCGCATGCAGGCAACTGCCCGGGTCGCCGACATCGAGATCACGCAGGAGCTGACCTTCGCCCGCAGCCCGACGACTCGGGTGAAAGACGCGGCTCTCATCTCCTACCGGATAGCGAACCGCGGCTCCGCGCCCCACACCATCGGGCTGCGCGTCGTCCTCGACACTATGCTCGGCTCCAACGATGGCGCGCCGCTGCGTGCAGCCGGCCGCGCCATCTCCACCGCCACCCAGCTTGCCGGCGCCGACCTGCCGGATTACTGGCAGGCATTCGACTCGCTCGCCCAGCCGGCCGTGATCTCACAGGGCACGATCCGCGCCCCCGGCCTCACTCCGCCGGATCGTCTCGAGATGGTCGACTGGGGCACGCTCGCCGACTCGCCCTGGGAGTTCACCTTCCCGACCGGCGCTGACTTCACACGCAAGGGCGAGGACGTCCAGGACACCGCAGTCGCGCTCTACTGGAATCCGGCTCCGCTCGCGCCAGGCCAATCGCGCACCTATGCCACCATGTACGGCGTCGGGGGCGTCTCCCTAAGCCCGGCGCAGCTCGCGCTCGGGCTGACCGCGCCCGCCGAAGTGGACTTCCAGTACGACGAGGAGAAGCCGTTCTCGGTCGTCGGCTATCTCGAGAACAGCGGCGGCTTCGCCTCCCGCGGCACGAAGCTCGCGCTCGAGCTGAGCGAGGGACTCAAGCTGGTTGGCGGTCCCGCCGCCGTCGACATCGGCCTGCTTCAGCCCGGCCAGACGAAGCAGGCGGTGTGGCGGGTCGCGCCCACGGGCAAGGCGACCGGTACGCTCCGGATCGCGGCGGCAGCGACATCCGAGAACCTCGAACCGAACCGCGTCACGCGCGATATCATCGTCAACAGCCCGCCCCAGCTTTCGGTCAAGCTGACCGCGCCGGCCCGCCTCGGTGTCACTGCCGACAACAGGTATTCGCCGAACCCGTTTCAGGTGCGCGCCGAGATCGCAAATCGCGGCGCGCAGGTCGGGCGCAGTCTCGTCGCCGCGCTGACGCTGCCGGAAGGCCTGGCCCTCGCCGACGACGCCGATGCGACCCGTCTTGCCGAGCGCGTCGATCCCGGCAAGTCCGTCACGCTCAGTTGGTCTGTGCGCGCGGTGGGGCTGCCGACTGGCGACCTGCCGATCACACTCAAGGCGACGGCCGCGGGCGCCAAGCCTGCGTCAGACCGCTGTGTGGTCGCGGTCCCGCGACTCACGCCTGAACTGCGCGTGCACCCCGCGGCCCAGTCGGTGCCAATGCTGACCGACGGCCAGCCCACCATGGTGCCGGTGGCGGTCAAGCTCGTGCCCGCGCGGGACTTCGCCGGCGCACGGATCTCCCTGCGCTACGACCCCGCCGTCGTCGAGCCGCTGTACGTCTCGCGGGGCGAGGGCTTTGTCGATGCGGGCCGGCTCCTGTCCCCGTGGAGCGGGGGCCGCAATTCGGACGGTATGATCGCTGAGATCGGCGGCGAGCGAACGGGCGCGCCCGCCCTCAACGCGGCCGAGGTTACGCTCTTCACCGTCGTCTTCATGGTGAAGCAGGCGGGCGAGACCGCCATCACCCTCGAGCCGAGCGCGGTGATGAGCGCCAGCGGGGCGTCCGATCTTCGAATCGTGAACGGGAAGGTTTCGGTCCAGCAGGCCGAGTAGTCGCAGGGCAGGAGCACCCCTCGGCTTCGCTCAGGGCAAGCGCTCCTGCCCAACACCAGTCAAAGGACAGGAAGATGAGGAAGACCATCGTCACAGTCGTCGTGCTCTGCTGCGTCGTGCTAAGCGCTGTGCTCGCGGGCCACCCGGCCCTCGCGGCCGAAGCCGGCGACGCCCAGAGGAAGGCAGCCGGTCAGGCATTGGTGCCCGAAGGGCGCCAACGCGTCGCCATCGGATCGCAGCCGTCCGCGATTCGGGAGAGAGCCCCCGCGCCCCAGCCGAGGGCAGCCGACGTCACTACGCTCAACGAACGCGTCATCGCCCTGGAGAAGGAGAATCTGGTGCTGCGCGAGGACCTGGGAAAGGCCAGGCTCGACCTCCGGACCGGCCTCGCCGACCAGACCAAAGAGATGGGCCGAATGCAGCAGAGGGTGGATGAGCTGAACGCGCAGCTTGCGGCAGAGCGAGAGAAGCAGTCCAAGCGGAGCCGGAACATGTGGATTGCGATCGGCGTCCTCGCCCTGGGGATTGTCGCGGCGAACTGATCTCCCGTCATACTCCCGGCCCCCCATGTTGACCGCCGAGCGGGCAAACGGTACAATCCCGGCCACTGCGTCTCGCGCGACCACGTAGCGGGCGAGCATCGGCAGTGAATCCTTGCGCAGGTGCCCGCGGCTTTCAGTGGGGCCCCGAACGGTGGTGGCGCGGGCACGGGGAGTGCGGCCTTGCCTGGAACGTACGGCAGAGCCCCGGAACCGACGCTCTCGCGGCTGAGTCTCTACCTCCGCTGTCTGCGCCGGCTCGTCAAGGAAGGGGTCAGGACCATCTCGTCGGCGGAGATGGAGCGGCGCTGCGGGGTGGCCGCCGTCCAGATCAGAAAGGACCTCTCCTACTTCGGTGAGTTCGGCCGGTCCGGCATCGGGTACGAGGTTCAGCATCTGCTCGCGCGCCTCACCGAGATCATGCACCTGGACCGCCAGCACCGCGTCATCATCGTGGGTGCAGGCAACCTCGGCTCGGCTCTCGCCGGATACTCCGGGTTCGTCCTCTCACCGTTCCGCGTCGTCGGGATATTCGACAATAACCTGTCGAAGATCGGGCGAAGGCTGTGGAACCTCGAGATCATCGATATCAGCCGGCTGCAGGAGATGAACCAGGAGCTGCAGGCCAACATCGGGCTCATCGCCGTCCCGGCCGATGCCGCGCAGGAGGCGGTGAATCTGCTGGTCAAGGCCGGCCTTCGCGCCATTCTCAACTTCGCGCCGCGAGCCATCCAGGTACCGGCCGATGTCGCCTTGAGAAACGTCGACCTGACTCGCGAGCTGGAGATCCTCTGCTACCACATCGACCGCCTCCCAGCGCCCGAACAGGGCCGGCCTTTCCCCTAAGCGCGGCTGCGGGGCGCCTTTGAGAGGCGCCCCGCGAACACCAGCTCTTTGCAGACCCACTTTTCCGGTTTCGGATCCGTTAGCGACGGGGCTTCTCCTTAGCGCCGCTGAAGGTGAACTTCTTCGCCTCTCCCTGCGTCGGGTACCAGGTCATCGTGCCACTGACGGCCTCGCCCTTCACCTCTCCCATCCACATCATCATGCCGTCGGTGGCGCTGACAGTGAAGGCGGTGAAGGACGTGTTCTCCCCTTCCTTCTTCGCGTTGTAGGGACCCCAGCCGAACCCGTACTTGTGGCAGGCCTTCGAATCGAACATCCCTCTCCCGAAGGCCAGTGTGTCCGGCATCGGCTTCTGTCCCTCGGTCATCAGCTCGGCCTTCCACTTCGACGCGTCGAGCGCGCCCTCAGGCTTGTGCCGCATACCGGAGAAGGTGATCTCCTTCGGCGCGCCGCTGGCCTGCTGCCACGTCATCGTCCCTGATATGGCGCCGCCCTCGACCTTGCCCTTCCACTCCATGGCGCCTGAGCGGCGGCTCTTCGTCGTCGCGGTGAAGGTGACGGCCTTGCCCTCCTCCGCTGCCATGTACTCGGCCCTGCCGAAGCCGTAGGCGTGGCAGGAATATGAATCGAACATGCCCTTGCCGAATGCCAGCACGTCCGGCATGGGGCTCTGCCCCTCCATCTTCAGCTCGACCCACCACATCGTCTTCCCGAGCTTCTCCATCGCCGCCACCCGGGGCTTGCTTGCCGCCTTCGCCTGTGTCGACACGACGACCGGCAGAACGAACACCCCCAGAGCGACGGACACCACCACCGAGATCAAGAATCTCTTCATGCCTCCACTCTCCCTTCCCCGCGAGTCCGGTGCGCGTGCACTCCGCCTGATTCCGTGTGCGAATTATCCACGCTCTGCTGGATATGTGTGTTCGTTCCGCGGGACAGTCGCAGGAGTGGTACAGCCCTTGTCTGGCCGCGGAACAAACGATGGTACCCTCTGCCCGGCGTCCGGCCCCAATCCAGCTCCTCCGCATTGCAGGGCAGCCCCGCAGCCGCCACGAAGGAGACGCCTGCACACAGGCGCTATGCTTCCCTCATCGCGGGCGCTCTCAGGAGAACACCGATGCCGAAGAAGATGATCCACGAGTTCCACCGCATGAAGCAGGCGGGTGAGAAGATCACCTGGCTGACCGCGTACGACTTCCCCACCGCCCAGTTCGCCGAGGCCGCCGGCCTCGATATGCTGCTGGTCGGCGACTCGCTGGGGATGTGCGTCTACGGATATCCGGGGACGATTCCCGTGACGATGGACCAGTGCATCGTGCACTGCGAGGCCGTCCGCCGCGGCGCGCCGAGCACGTTCGTCATCGGCGACATGCCATTCATGAGCTATCAGTCCTCGGTGGAGAAGGCGATCGAGAACGCCGGCCGCTTCCTCAAGGAGGCCGGTGTGGACGCGATCAAGCTGGAGGGCGGCCGCCGCATCCTGCCGATGGTGCGCGGGATTCTGGACGCCGGCATCGTTGTCGTCGGCCACATCGGTCTCACGCCGCAAAGCTCAGGCCAGCTCGGCGGACATAAGGCCCAGGGCCGCACGGTGGAATCGGCGCGCGCGCTGATCGACGACGCGCTCGCCCTGGCCGATGCAGGGATCCAGATGCTGCTGCTGGAGGCAATCCCGCCCGAGGTCGGCAAGTACATCACGGAGAAGCTGGCGATACCGGTGCTGTCCATAGGCGCGGGCATGCACTGCGACGGCCAGTTGCTGATCGTGAGCGATATGATCGGCCAGTTCCAGGCATTCACCCCGAAGTTCGTGAAGAAGTACCTCAACGTCGCCGAGATCATCACCAAGGCCATGAAAGAGTACGTCGCCGACGTCCGCGCCGGCCGCTTCCCGACCGACGAGCACTGCTATCACATGCTGGAGGGGGAGTATGAGAAGTTTGAGGAGATGATCTCATAGGAACGGCACTTGTCCGCCTCGGGCGGATTCCTGCCGCGATGAGAAGCTGTAGGGCGGGGACACCGATGCCCCGGCGCTACCTTCTCCTGGCTCTGCCTCCGATGGGAGGCTGAGATTTCTGGCAGGAAACTGCAGGCGGGCGGCCAAGTGAGGCCACGAGGACATCTGCGCCGGACGGCGACCTCGGGCGAGGAGATGTGGCGTGAAGCCCATGGACTACCTCAATGCATTCTACGGGCAGACGCATACCCGAGAGACTCTCCCGGGCAACATCGAGAGCGTCATTGACCCGCACAAGCTTGCCGCCAGAGCAATGCCCTTCTACTCGCACGACGCCCCGCTTCGTTTCCTTACGAAGATGCTCGCATGCTGGGAGTGTTGTGGCGAGGAGGTCGGCGACGGGGTCACGCGCTATCTGTGTATGGCTTCCTTCAAAGACGCGGAGGGCCAGCCGCAACGAAAACGCGTCGCGTTCTTCGTCTACGATCATCCTGAGTACTCGAACGTCCACGTGCTCATCACTCTGGAGGACTCCCGTACCTTCGCGCGTCTCCGCGGGGTCATCGAGGGGGCATTCCCTACAACCGTAACTACCTTCATCACCCACAGGCGACTCGAGCGTTTGATTGAGGACTTCCAGGTACAGAACAATCTCTCGCGCTTGGTCATCAAGAGAGCATCATGCAGGCTTCGCCTCCCAGCGCGAGAGAAGGCGGGCTCCAGACGTGTGATGCCGATGATCAGTTGGCCCCAGATGGACCTTCGCGAGGCCTTCGACTGGGTCCATGATCACAACGGCTGGTTCCAGTCCCTCGAGTTCGACGCCTGGCAAGACCACCGCTTACTCGCAACCGTGTCTTTGAGCCGACAAGGGATTGTGCGGGCGACAGGTCTTTTCTCTAAGGTCTTTGCCGGGTTCGTCGCCCCCGTGTGCAAGACGATTCATGAGAACGTCAGATTCTTCGGGCAACGCGCGCGCCGGGATCGCGAGGACCTCTCCGTGCGCCCGTTGGTCGTCGATTTCGAATCAGATGAGATCGCAGCACCCGAGGACCGGCGCTTGTTTGTTCAGGCCATGAGGTCGTTTCCTGCAGCATCCGTTTCGGTTCTGCACGGGAACCCGTATGTACACCTGTCGATCCTCGACTACTACGATGGAAGCCTCTTCGATGTGTGGGTCCTTTCTGGCAGCCAGATATGCATCGTCCCGCAGATGAAAGGCAGTATGGCGGCCAGCAAGCGACTAGTGCAACACATCTTCGACGAGTATGCTGAGGGCAGGCTTAGAGAGTATGCTGGGGGGCAGGGATGAGTCAGGACGTAGACATACTCAATGAGATCGATGACTATACAGACACCGTCTATGCAATTCTTGGCTTCCTGAACTTCTACCGATTCGACGAAGACGGCCGGTGCTGGCGCAACGACGTTGTGGTATTCCAAGGGCGACGCTTTGCGCGCGCGAGCGATCCCAGCAGTGAGGTGACACCTGACTTCGGAGCTGTCTGCCCCGGAGGCAGGGGCGTGCTCGGGGAGGCGAAGAAGAGCTTCCCGCAGGACAGAAGCTTCTGGATGGACACGTTCAGACAGCTGATGAAGTATGACGATGAACTCGTGGGATGGCCGACCGCGACAGAGCGTATTGCCGAGCACGACATAGTGCTGCTCACTCACATCACGCGGGTCGCCGACATCTGTGATGTCCTGCGCACGAACGGCCCAGACCAGGGCATAGAGTTCCAACGGCCTTTCTCCATAGTGTCGTTTAGCAGAGCTGACGAAAGGCAGCCATACCTTTTCTTCCAGAAGCGCGAGGGTGAGCTTTCCGACGAGGCGCTGGACCGTAGACTGTATAGCGGGGTGTCCGTGCCCATGGAGGTGTTCCTTGCCGAGTACTCGACGGTGAAGCTCTATGATGCTGAGCCGCCGGTCGCGTACATGGCTTTCCTTATATGGGAGAATATGATCGGACCGCGGGCCTCCGAGGATCCGAGGTACCGTAAGCTGCGGCAGAACCAGAAGATAGAGGTTCAGCTAGAAGTCGAGGAGATTGTGCAGGAGTTGCACACCGGCTTCTCGTTTCGCACACTCCGGCCGGGTGCGACCGAAAGAGAGCCCCTTGTTCCACAGAAGGCCTGGTGCGTACGAGCCTGTGACCTCATGGTTAGCGGCGATCTAGCGGCGTGGGACGATCCACCCCGCAAGGAATCGGTCACGGTGCACTTCAAACGTTTCGATAGTGTACTGGATCATATGGTGCAGCTCGCGGTAGCGAAGCCTGGCCCGCCGAAGACTCAACTCGGGCTATTCGGAGAGAAGGACCCGACCAACTCGCATGAAGGCGAGGCCAAGTAGGAGCAGGCAAAGGGAGACGACCCCGGCATTCCAGATATCGAGGCCGGCCAGTAGGCTCCCCTCGACACCCCCAAACTCACCGCCATGGCGACCATCCTGGTGGTGGCGCCAATGATGGCCATGTGTTCCTTCCCGCGTTCCCGCGCAGCCGGCAGCAGCCCGACCAGCGACATGAATGGCCCTCTTCTTCTCGCCTTCAACTTCACCCCGCGCACTTACGTGCGCGGGGATTGGGCAGGACCGCTGTGCCCCCCCTGCGGATGGCGGAGACTCCTCCCGAAGCGGCTCGGCTCTTCTCCCCCCCTCACCCCTCAGGCTCCGGTTGCGCTATCCCGCTTGCCCGGCTCGGCAGGCACATGAGCTGGAGTTGATCGAGTGCCGGCGTCTGGGTGAGACCGGCCGATCCGTGGCGCCAGCGGAAGACGATGTGCACCGGAGACTTGCCCCGCACGACGTGGCCGCCATCGGCGTTGACGGCGATCCGCACGGGCAGCTTCTTGCGCATGAACTCAGCAAGCCGGTACAGATCGGACTTGCCCTGGACGATGAAGACGTACTCTCCATTCATCCCAAGGGCCATCCGATCCGTCGTTTCGCGCATGAATGCACTCGAGAACCCGTCCTTCTGCAGTGGAATCAGGCGCTGGCCCAGGGCGATGGCGGTGACTCCCGATAGGCCCTTGATCCCGTAGTCCTCTGTCAGGAACATCCGACCGTCGCTGGTGGCCGCGAAGAGTGGTCGGCCGGTCGATGCGCCGGAGAGGATCGCCCCATCAAGCTGATAGAAATCGGCCAGCGCCATGGATCGCGGGTTGTAGAACCCTGCGGTCGACACGGCGACCCCTCCGAGCCGGGCTTTCGCTTGCTCCTTGGTTTCGCCGCCGGCACGATAGGCGATGACGGCCTCCATGTCCTCACACCGCGGCAGTTGCGTCACCCGGAATGTGCGCCCGCGGTAGGTGGTGGTCCACGTCTTGACGAGGTGCTTGGGGTGGCCGGGTGGAGGGCAATCGGGGGAGGATGCATGACTCGCGGAGGAGACCGTGCTGGCGGCCCCATGGCGGCCGGCGGAGGTCAATGCGCTTGTCGCAACCTGGGTGCTCCATGCCAACAGGAGCGCCGCCAGCGGAGCGCAAGCCCAGCCCAGCCGACGTGTCGGCTGCATGGCTTTCCTCCGTACACCCGACTGCTGTCTAGAAGCTGTTTCATAACCCGCCTGGGCGGGTTATGAAACAGCGATGCAGGGCGGTAGGCTTGTGCAGGCGCATTTCATGCAACGTCTGGAGCGATCAGCCAGCCACCCTCGGTTATGAAATGCGCTCTGGGCCATTCCAGGTTTTCCGATGGTTTCTGAGACGCGGCGCCTTGGGCGCCTTGTTGCGGCGACGCCGCAACAATATGTGACATCATGTAGGGCAAAAGCAAGCTCTCGCCGAACGAGTCATCCGGCTATCCTCAGGAGGCTCGCATGCAGGTCGACGCGTCCTGGCTGATCGTGACCAAGGTGTTTGCAGTCGTGATGACTGTGTGTGCGCTCGTCTTCGCGCTCGGCCTGGCCTTTCTGATGATGAAGCTCTCGCGGCTGATCGACACGCTGCTGAAGCGCGTCGAGCCGCTGATCCGCCGCGCCGAGGAGACAGCCGCCGCCATCGGCCGCACCACGCAGACGATCTCCGAGCGGGCCGACCGCGCCAGCGCCGAGGCCGAGCGGAAGATCGGGAAGGCCGCCACCGACCTCGAGGCGGCCGCCGATATGGTCCGGCGGGCGGCCTTCGGTCCGGCCGGATCGGTTGCTGCGGTGCTCACCGGTCTGACGAAGGGATTGCGTTCTGCGGGCGCGAAGGCAGGCGATCCTGCAGAGTCGGCCGAGAAGCGACAGGATAGCGACCATGCCCGTTGATAAGACGTGGCTGCTGCTAACAGAGGTCTACGCGATCGTGGCGGTGGTGTCGCTGCTCGCGGTGCTCGCGGCCTGCGCCTTGCTCGTTCTCAAGGTTATCCGGATCGTGAAGCAGGTGAAGGCGCGGATAAAGAGCTTGAGTGCACAGCAGCAGAGCACTGTCAGAACGGCGAGAGCCGCCGCAGGTGATATCGGCGCCCGGGCAGAGCGAATCGCGAAGCTGGTGAAGGCTGCCGCGCAGCGGATCGCGGGGGCGCTGAAGGCCATGGGCGCATGACCCGCGACACAGGGGAGGAGCACCGATGAGCAAGAGAGAGCAGTTGGGCGTGGATGCAGCCCTGCGGCACATCCCCTATGGGGTGCACGTCGTGACGACGCGCGCCCCGCAGGGCGACCATGGACTCACTGCAAGCTGGGTCATGCAGGTCTCGAAGGACCCGCCGATGATCGCGGTGGCGCTCCAAAAGGACTCGAGGTCGGCCGGAGCGGTCGCAGCCGCGGGCGCGTTCGCGCTGAACATCCTCTCGGTCGATGGCGCCGCCCTCGCCGAGAAGTTCTTCACACCGGTTCATCGCTTCGACGCGCCGCCCCGGCCGGCCGTCAGTCGGGGTGCTCTTCAGATGCCCCTGCTCGGCGAAGCGATCGGCTGGCTCGAATGCCAGCTCCGCAACCAGGTCGAGGTCGGTGACCACATCCTCTTCATTGGAGAGGTCGTCGCCGGCGACCTGAAGTCAGATACCATGCCCCTCACCACCATCACCGCCGGACTCGGATACGGCGGCGTGAAGACGTAGGCATCCCGCAGCCCCCGAACTGCACGTGCTTTCAGAGCATCACCGGCCCGTAGGCCGGTGATGCCCGTTTCCGCCCCCCGCCGTTCCACACCCCAGCGCCTTTCCGCGCGCTACTTCTCCCAGTCAAGCGCGTTTTGTGGAACAAAAGCGATTGCGGGATTTCCACTCATGCGCCGGCGGCCTTAGCGCCCCTGAGCCAAGCGCGGGAGGTTCGCGAAATGGTCAGGTTCGCTATGGCCGGCGGCAGGGTGTCGCTGGCAGATGTAGCGCGGCGGCTCGTGCTTCGTAGCGAAGTACGTTCGCTACTTCGCAGAGTAGCACCGCCTGGGGGCGCCCGGGCTCCGCGTCTGCAACGAAGGGGGGATGGCATGCACCGGACTCGGCTGCAGCCATGCGTTCGCTTTCTATGCTTGATGGCGCTCGCTTTACTGTTGGCTTCGGCGGTCGCCGCATCGGCCGCGCCCATTGCGTGGGTCGCACCCAGCTTTGACCGCGTCAAACCGGACGCGGCCGCCGGGTCCGCGACCGAGATCAGCCTCTACGCCGCGAAGGGCGAGTACGAGTCCTTCCAGATCATCGTGCGCGGTCCCACCGGCGGGCTGACTAACGTCAATGTCCTCGCACCGACTCTCGCCGCGGCGCGCTTCACCCTCTATCGCGAGCACTATGTCTACGTCGCCCACGGCAGCGCCGATTGGGCAACCAACCACAACAAACCCCTCGGCATTGGCTGGTATCCCGATGGCCTGATCCCGTTCGTCAACCCGGCGACGGGGGCAGACCTCACCGGGGCCACCCTCGACGCGGTGCCGTTCGGCCTGGCGGCCAACACCAACCAGCCGATCTGGATCGATGTCTGCGTGCCGCGAGATGCCGCTGCCGGGCAGTACCGCGGCACGTTCACAGTCACGAGCAACCAGGGCCAGGCGACCGTCGCCCTCAATCTGACGGTCTGGAACTTCGCGCTCCCGGTCAAGCCATACATGAAGTCGTCGTTCCTCTACTCGGCCGTCCGCCGGCAGACCCAGCCCGACCAGGTGCTGCTGGAGAACCGCCTGATGCCGATCGCGGTGGCGACCAGCAACGAGCGCACCTTCATCGAGACGCTCGGCCTCAACAGCACGAACATGGGATTCTGGGCCAACGCCAGCAAGAGCGCCGGAACCGCCACCCCGGCGCCCACCGTCTCGGCGGTGCTGACCGAGAAGGCGAAGCATCAGCAGGATCTGTGGTTCTACGCCTACACCTTCGACGAGATCAGCCCTTACCTGGGCCCCTCCGAGCCGACCCTGCGCGATGAGGTGCTGGCCTACGCGAGGGCGCTGCACGGTGCGGGCGTGGACCAGCTCATCACCACACCGCCTAACACCACGCTCTTCGACGACGGCACGGCAACTGGCCGCAGCGCGGTAGATGTGTGGGTCGAACTGCCGAAGCAGTACGACGCTACCCTCGTGAACCAGGCGATCGCCAAGGGCGACGAGGTGTGGAGCTACAACTGCCTCCAGCAGGACAACTACACGCCCAAGTGGCTGCTGGATTACGCGCCCATCAACTATCGCATCCAGCCGGGCTTCGTCAACCAGAGCCTGAACATGACCGGTTTGCTGTACTGGCGGGCGGATGACTGGACCTCCGACCCCTGGAACGATCCGACCGCCTACTCCGACGGCTACCCAGGCGAGGGCCTGCTCGTCTATCCCGCCACACAGGTGGGCCTGACCGGCGTGATGCCCTCGATGCGGCTGAAGTACCTGCGGGACGGCGTCGACGACTACGACTACATTCAGATGCTCAAAGAGCGCGGCTACGGATCCTGGGCGCTGGGGGTCGCGCGCACCGTGGGCCCGGACTGGACCAACTGGACGCGCGACTTCAATGCGCTGGAATCCGCCCGACGGCAACTGGGCGAGATGCTCAACAACCTCTCGTCACCACATACTCTTCCCGTGACCGCTTCGGTCTCGCCAACCACGGTCGCATCCGGCGGGAGCGCCTCGCTGAGTGCAACCGCGACAGACAGCTCGGGACATGGCATCGCCTCCTGGTCGTGGTCCGACGGCGGCGCCGCCGGAAGCTTCTCGCCGTCCGCGACCGCGCAGAACCCGACCTATGTTGCTGCGGCCAACACGACCGGCGGGGATCGGACTGTCACCCTGACGGTGACCGCGACATGCAATGGTCCCACGCCGGCCGCCGGCAGTGGCTCGGCAACTCTCACCGTCCAATCCTCCGCGCACACGCTTTCCGTGACTGCCGCGGCGTCTCCCACGACGGTGGCCTCGGCCGGTTCGACAGCTGTGAGCGCGAGCGCGACCGACAGCCTGGGGCATGGGGTTGCGACCTGGTCCTGGTCCGATGGCGGCGCGGGAGGGAGCTTCGCGCCATCGGCGTCGGCCCAGAATTCGAGCTACATCGCGCCGGGCAACAGCAGCGACTCTGCGGCCCAGGTCACGCTCACAGTCACCGCGACCTGCGCGGGTCCGCCGGCGATCAGCAGGAGCGCGTCGACAACTGTCTCCGTCAACCCGGTGGCGCACACACTGTCGGTTTCTGCCGGAGCGCTGCCGACCACTGTTGCCTCCGGCGGATCGACCAGCCTTTCGGCTTCTGCTGTCGACAGCCGTGGCCATGGGATTATCGGCTGGCAGTGGGGCGACGGAGGCGCGGGCGGGTCGTTCACGCCCTCGCCCAATGTGAGCAGCCCGACGTATGCTGCTGCGGCGAACACGACCGGGGGCGATCGCATCGTCACGCTCACGGTCACCGCCACGTGCAACGGCCCGACGCCCATCGGCAGCAGCGCATCGACGACTGTCACCGTTCAGCCTGCGCCGCATGATCTCACGGTGGTGGCGTCGGCCTCGCCGGCGGTTGTCGCTTCAGGCGGCGCCGTCTCCCTGAGCGCCACCGCCACCGACACCCTCGACCACGCCATCGCCACATGGTCGTGGTATGACGGAGGCGCGAGCGGCTCGTTCGCGCCCTCGGCCAATGTGAGCAACCCAACCTACACTGCTGCCGAGAACACGACCGGCGCTGATCGCATCGTCACCCTGACTGTCACCGCCACATGCAACGGAGCGACGCGGATCGACGATTCCTCGGCCGTCTCAGTCACAGTACGGCCAGTCGCGGCAGCATTGCCTGTCGACGCGAGCGTGCCGGTGCCGGCCGTCGTCCCGTCGGAATCGACGGCCAGTCTTGCAGCAACCACGAACGACAGCACCACAGATCAGGTTGCCAGCTGGCGTTGGGATGACGGCGGCGCCAATGGCGCGTTCCTCCCTTCGGCGGCCGTCCGAACCCCACAGTACCGGGCCCCTCGCAATGCGAGCGGGCGTGACATGCAGATCGTCCTCACGGTCGCGGCATCGTGCAGCGTTCCAGTGCCTGCCGCCGGCGTAGACTCGACGTCTATCGTCGTACAGCCGGCCCCGCACACACTGGTCGTCTCCGCATCTGCTGATCCGAATGTGGTCTCATGGAAAGGCCGATCCCAGCTCAGCGCCGCCGCGAACGATAGCCTTGGGCACGGGATTGCTCAGTGGGTCTGGTCCGACAGCGGAGCAGGCGGCAGCTTCTCGCCCTCGGCACAGGTGCAGAACCCGACCTACCGCGTCCCGGCCAACAGCTCGAGCAGGACCGGCACGATCATCCTCTCGGTGAGCGCCACCTGTGACGGCCCGAACCCGCTCACCGCGACGGGCTATCTGGCTCTGATCGTGCAGCCGAAGCCCGGTCTCAGGACGCCGAGCCTGGCGAGGGTGGCTGGTGGCAGGGTACAACATCTGACGGGCACCGGGTCGGCCGCTGTCATCTCAGACGCCGTGCCGGACACCTCATTCCCCGATCTGCCGGCCGGCTTCTGGGCAACCGACTCGATCGAGGCATGCCGAAGGGCGGGCATCCTGGGCGGGTTCCCGGACGGCACCTATCGGCCTGACATCCTGGTGAACCGCGGCCAGGTCGCCGTCTACGTCGCTCGTGCAGTCGCGGGCGGGGACGACCTCGTGCCCGCGGGGCCGGGCGAGGCCTCCTTCTCCGACGTGCCGACACGCCACTGGGCCTACCGCTACGTCGAGTACGCCGCGGCAAATGGCATTGTCACCGGCTTCCCGGACGGCAGCTACCATCCTGCGGACAGCGTCAACCGCGCGGAGATGGCGGCGTTCGTCGCCCGATCGCTCGTCACGCCAACTGGCGACGAAGGGCTGCAGTCCTATCAGCCGCCTGATACGCCGACGTTCGCCGATGTTCCCGCAAGCCACTGGGCCTACAGGTACGTCGAGTTCCTCGCCGAGCGGGGGATAGCCAGTGGCTATGCGGATGGAACCTTCCAGGCGGCCAAGGCGTGCACCAGAGCCGAAATGGCAGTCTACCTCGCCCGCGGCTTCGGGCTGGGGACATAGCGAGCGATCCTCGCAGCAGAGCGGCTACGGAAGGGGTCTCGCCCGAATGGGCGAGACCCCTTTGCTTACGGATTCTCTTGCATTACGGTTGGGCAGGAGCGAAGCTCCTGCCAGCGGGCAGGCCCACCGCCCCCGCCTCGCGGAAGCTCTGCTTCCGCCTCACCGTAATGCAAGAGAATCTGCCGTGTGAGCCTCACGCTGTGCGCTGTAGAGTTTCCTGCATTATGGTCGCTCATTACCGTAATGCAGGAAACTCTATAGCCCTTGAGGTCGGTTGCACGGCTACTGGGCGCACGGCATGGAAAACAATCCAGCCCCGTGTCATCCGCTAGTGTGGTGCACGGTGAGTACCTTTACATGTCGCGGAGCTCCGTCGGCTTGGATCAGGGGGCCGGAGGCCCTGATACTCACACTTCGCATGTAAAGAACTGTCATGTGCAGTACACTAGCAGGTCTTTGGAGCGCCTGTCTGGAACCTTAATATGCCACACTTGTGGCTTTTCATCACAAGACGCAGCCAACTCACCGTAGGCAGAAACAGTCGCCGTCGCTAATGTAATACGTGCGTACCGAAACGGGTGCGCCGCTGGGGAAGCGTTGGAGAACGACTCCGCCGAGCGGGCATCGGCGGGTTTTTCATCTGCGCACCGTGGCGGGAGGCGGAACATGCGTGTTTGTTGGTGCCTAGTGCTGGCTGCTGTCTTGCTAGCGCCGGCCGGTATGGCGAGGGGACAGACGGCGGCGACTGGATCGGGGATTGCTGGCCCCGGTGTCTCCGCCGCGCCCGTTCCCCCTGACTCCTACCGGATCTGCCCCGGCGACACCCTGTCGGTTTCCGTTGACGGCGATCAGGTCCTGACGCGCGACTGCCAGGTGAACGGCGCAGGCACGATCTCCTACCCGCTGCTTGGCGACGTGAAGGCGGCGGGCGAGACCTGTTCCTCGCTTTCGTCGGGACTCACCACGGGCCTGACCAAGTACCTCAATAACCCCCGGGTCACGGTCACCGTGCGCCAGTATGGCACCGTGGGCATGAGCGTCTTCGTGATGGGGGAGGTGGCCAAGCCCGGAGTCTACCCGCTGGCGAGTGGTTCCGGGATCATGCAGCCTCTCGCCTCCGCCGGCGGTGTGACGGACCTGGCGAGCGGCGAGATCACCATCCTGAAGACGGCCACCGGTGAGTCGCGCACATTCCGGTTGGACCAGTTGAACGGGAGCACCGACCAGCCGGCCCTGCTCCAGCCAGGCGATGTCATCCTCGTCAACCGCAAGATGGAGACGCGATACTCGGTGCTGGGCGAGGTGCCCGCGCCGGGCATGTTCGACATGCCCGGCAGGGGCGATGTCCGGGTCCTGGACGCGATGACGAAGTGCGGGCTGCTCCAGCAGAACGCAGATCCCTCGCATCCGAATGCCACACCCAGCATCGTCGACAATCCCGCCAGGACGGCCGACCTGGAGCGTGCCGTCCTGACGCGGGGCGAGACAAAGACCCCCTTGAACCTCGCCGCTCTTCTTCAGGGCGATACCAGTCAGAACATCGTCCTCCAGCCCGGTGATGTGCTCACCGTTCCGCGGCGGCCGGGCCTGCGCGCCTACGCACTCGGTGAGGTGCGCAACCCGGGCCGGCTCTACCTGCCCGAGAACGCTACGGTGCTCGATCTTCTCAACGCCGCGGGAGGCACGACCTCCACGGCTCAGCCAGGGGGCGGAGCGATCGTGCGGATGGTCGATGGCAAGCCGACCTCGCTACGCGTGGATCTGGGTCAGCTTCTGAGCAAGGGGGACGCGAAACAGAACATCGCGCTTCGCGAAGGCGATGTACTATTTGTGCCATCCAAGGGCTCGCCGAACGACAGCCTGTGGCGGCTCCTCTGGGTGCTGCCGCGGTTCATCCCGTAAGGAGCAGTGAGGTGTCAAGAAGCGTCTGCAAGCTGGGGTGCGGCCGGGCGGTCAGCAGTCTGACCGTCGAGCTGCCGGCCGTAAAGGTGGTCCGCGATGTCGTCAGATGACCGCAACGGGCGTTTTCCCGCGCGCATGGAGCCTCTTCATCCAGCCCCGATGGATGTCGGGCCGCGTTCGATCGCGACTCTAGAGACCTACGAAGCGCCCCCGCCGGGGCTGCGCGACTACGTCGGAATGCTTCAGCGCCGGAAGTGGGCGATCCTCATCTCCCTCGGCGTCGTCCTCGTGCTGACCATCGCCATCACCGTGTTCATGCCGCGCACATACGAGTCCACGGCCACGCTCCTTATCAGCGAGATGAGCCCGAAGGCCTCGAACTCGCCCTCGTCCAGCGGCGCAGAGGAGGCGATGGCGGCGATGGGCTCTCCCAACCTCGACACCCATGTGCAGCTCATCCAGGGTCAGGCGACTGCCGAGGAGACCGCAAAGTGGCTGGCCCAGCATGGCGGACCGGCACTGACCGCTCAGCAGTTGCGTACACGGGTCACGGCGAGGTCGGTGCGCGACACCCAGCTTATCCGCATCGTCGCCCAGGCGCACACCACCGAGGAGGCCCAGAAGATCGCCGACGCCGCGGCAAAGACCTATGTCGAGATGAACCGGGGCCGCGCTCGTGGGTCCTCTGAAACGACCGGGCGCTATCTCAGCGAGCAGCTCGCCGTCTCCAGGACCAACCTAACCAAGGCCGAGAGCGAGCTCCGCGCGTTCCGCGAATCGAGCGGCACGATCGCGGCCGATGCCGCTGCCAGCGATGTGCTGACCCGCGCCGCCGCCCTCCGCAACAGCTCCGACGCGACGGCGGCCGATCTTGCTCAGGCGCGAGAGCGCACCGGCAGGATCAGGGCTCAGCTCGCCGAGCAGAACCTGAGCATACGGTCGGGAGAGTGGCGGAACAACGCGGTCGTCCAACAGCTTGGCGCCAAGCTCGCCGACCTGCAAGGGCAGCGACTTGCCGCCCAGGCGAAGTATACCTCGGACTACCCCGGGCCGCTGGCGCAGATCGACGAGCAGATCCGGCTGGTCAAGCAGCAGCTCGACAACGAGCTCAAGCATGTGGTCGGCACCGGTGGAGCCGACCTCGACCTCCAGCAGCGGCTCACCTCCGACCTGATCCAGGCCGGGGCCGAGTCGGCCGCGCTGAAGGCGCGCTATCAGCAGCTCCAGGCCCAACTCCAGCGGACGCACCGGGAGCTTGGCAAGATCCCCGCGCGCCAGGTGACCTTGGCGGGCCTGCAGCGCCAGGTCGACGTCGCCCAGAACATCTACTCCGAGTTGCTGCGGCGCAGCCAGGAGGTGGAGGTCGGCCGCATCATGGCGCTCGGCAACGCGGACATCGTCGAGTCCGCCTCCATGCCCAGGCTTCCGGTCACCCCGAACATCCCGCTGAACCTCATGCTCGGGGTTCTGCTCGGGCTGGGGGTCGGCCTCGGTGTCGCCCTCATTCAGGATCAACTCGACGATACTGTCCGCGACCAGGCGGAGGCCTCGCACATCTCGGCCGCGCCGGTGCTCGGCACGATTCCCGTTTTCCAGCCAAATGGAGCCACTGGCGCACTCCCCTCCGGCGGCCCGGTTTCCCTTGCCACCGAGGCATACCGGGCGCTTCGCTATTGCCTCGACTTCGTCACCCAGGGCGAGCGTGGGCGCGTGATCCTGGTGACCAGCCCCGGCCAGTATGAGGGCAAGACGACGACGGTCTGGAACCTCGCCCGCGCCGTGGCTATGACTGGCCGCCGGGTGCTGCTGGTCGACACCGACCTGAGGCGGAGCGGGCTAGGCCGCGTGCTTGGGCTTCACGCGACGAAGGGGGTGACAGACGTGCTGCTGGGAGAGGTCGGCCTGAGCGACGCGCTCCAGAAGCACAAGGAGTCCGGTATCCTGTTCCTCAGCTCGGGGAAGGAGGTCCACAACCCCACGGAGCTGCTCGACTCGGAGGCCATGCGCCAGCTCGTGCGTGACCTCCGCAAGGAAGCAGACCTCGTGATCCTGGATAGTCCGCCAGTGCTCGCCGTCGCCGACAGCCTCGTGCTGGCGCGGTTGAGCGACGATGTGCTGATGGTCTGTGTGGCGGGGCAGTCGCACCGCCATGAACTGCGATTGGCTCGAACGCTTCTTTCGCGTGTCGGCGAGAACGTATCCGGCGTCGTTCTGAACAAGATTGGCGAAAAAGCCGGATACGGTTATCACGGCCGCTATTACTATCAATGATGCAGCCGCCAAGGCTGCTTGAGGGTCAGTGAGTCGGGCGACCGCAGCGTGGGTCTGCCCATCGGGCAAGGGGAGTAAGGGCGAGCAGTAATGAGTGTGCGGCTGTTTACCGGGCCATGGCGTGCTCGGGGACTCTGGAATGGCGATCTTTTCAGCGGGGCGTGGGAGTACGTCCAGCGCTCGGCGGCGATGTGGGCGAGCGGCACAGCGAAGGCCATCATCGACGTCATCCTCATGACAGGTGCGGCCGCGTGGGCATGGTTTGGCTCTTACGGCCAGATCGGTGATCCCGGCAGCCCCCTTCCCTTCCTGGCAGTCGTTCTCTGCGCTCGGGTGCCGATCTACTTCGGCCTCAACATCCACCGCATGCCCTGGAGGAAGGTCTCCAGGTACGACGTGCTCTGGCTCACCGGCAGTGCTATCGCCGCCCCTCCGGTCATGGCGCTGCTCTTCTACATCCTCCCCGACCCGTTCACCCTCGGTCGCCTCGTCCGGCCGTATCTGATTTTCGCGACCGAGCCGGCGCTCTACTTGATCTTGCTTGGAGCTGTTCGCATCGGGGCCCGCACCATCGCCACCACCCAGCGCAGAGCAACGCGGGGCGACCGGACCCTAGTCGTTGGCACCGGCGATGCAGCGCGCTCTCTCGTCTGGCAGCTCCAGGAATCCGTCACCGACTACGACGTCGTCGGCTTCGTCGATGATGATCCCGCGCGGCAGGGCATGCGAGTCCTGGGGCTCCCGGTTCTGGGTAGCATCGAGGCCCTGCCCGAGCTGGTCTCCGGCCTCGGGGTGAAGCAGATCGTGGTGGCTATACCATCGCTTACACCCGCCAGGATGCGCGATATCTTGCTGGTGTGCGAGCAGACCGGGGCGGCAGTCCGGATTCTCCCACCGCTGAAGGAGCTGATGACGAACGGCGTGGCCGTCGGAGCATTGCGCGAGGTCAGGATGGAGGACCTCCTGCCGCGGTCCGAGGTCAAACTCGACCACTCGGCGTTGGCTCGTTTCCTAAACGGCAAGACCGTGCTCGTCACGGGTGGCGGCGGCTCCATCGGTCGGGAGCTGTGCCGGCAGATCCTGCACGTCGGCGCCCGTCGTCTCCTCGTGCTGGGGCGGGGTGAGAACAGCGTCTACGAGGCCGTCCAAGAGCTGTCCGAGCTCCGGGGCGAGTGCGAGGTCGTCTCGGTGATCTGCGACGTCCAGAACCGGGCCGCCCTGCGCGGGATCTTCGAGCAATACTGCCCCGATGTCGTTCTACACGCGGCCGCGCACAAGCACGTCCCTCTCATGGAGCAGTACCCCGCGGAGGCCATCTGGAACAACATCGTGGGCACGCTCAACATCGTCAGGCTCTCGGTCGAGTATGGAGTCGAGAGCTTCGTTCTCGTCTCCTCCGACAAGGCGGTCGACCCCAGCAGCGTCATGGGTTCCACCAAGCGCGTGGCGGAGATGATCGTGCAGGGCTACGCGGTGGCCAGGAACGCCAGCATGGTGAGCGTGCGTTTCGGCAACGTGCTGGGCAGCCGGGGCAGCGTCATCCCGCTCATGACGCGACAGATCAAGAACGGGCAGGCGGTGACGGTCACCGATCCTGAGATGGTCCGCTACTTCATGACCATCCCGGAGGCGGCGCAGCTCATCCTGCAGGCGGGCGCCATGGGCGGCCGGGGCCAGGTCTTCGTCCTCGACATGGGCTACCCGGTGAAGATCATCGACCTGGCTCGCGATCTGATACGGCTCTCCGGCCTGGTCCCATATCAGGACGTTCCCATCCGGGTGACCGGCAGGCGGCCGGGCGAGAAGCTCAGGGAGGATTTCCTCAGCAAGATGGAAACCGCCGGCGCGCAGAAGAACGGACACTTCTACATCGTGCCGCCGGAGCCGGTCGCGCTCGACGCCTTGCTGGAGCACATCAGGGAATTGCGGGTCGCCGCCGCGGCCGGCGAGAGCGATCGGATCGTGCGACTCCTCGAGCACGTCGTCCCGAGCTTCGAGCCTGATGCGATTCGCTGGGCTCGGGCGCGGCGTGAGTGGAGGTCTGCGGCCGCGATGGGGCGGCCTGAATGAGCACGCGGACCACCTTCGGGCCGCGTGCCCCTCTCACGCCCGCGGCCAAGCGCCCGGAGGCGGAGTTGCGGCCGCTCTCCCTGCGCTCTAACTTCGCCTGGACGCTGACCGGCAACATCCTCTATAACGTCTGCCAGGCAGGCTGGATCGTCGTGCTCGCGAAGATGGGAAACCCCGAGATGGTCGGGCGGTTCGGCATGGGCCTGGCGGTGACCGCCCCAGTCGTCATGTTCACCAGGCTCCAGCTCCGCAGCATTCAGGCTACCGACGCCCGGGACGAGTATCGCTTCGGCGATTACCTCTCACTCAGACTGATTTCCACCGCGGTCGCGATGGCGGTGATTGCACTCATCGCCTCCTCCGCCGTCCTCTTCGCCGATTACCACCGGGGCGACGTAAGCGCTTGGCTCGCCATCGCGCTGATGAGGGCCTCGGAGGGCGTCAGCGACTGCATCTACGGGCTGCTGCAGAAGTGGGAGAGACTCGACCTCATCTCTCGCTCCATGATGATCAAGGGACCGACCTCCGTCATCGCACTGGCGGCGATGATACGCGTCACGCACAACGTTGCCTGGGGCGCGCTGGGGATAATGGCTGCCTGGACCGCGTTGATGTTCCTCTACGACGTCCGCAATGCGCGTCGCATCATGCGCGCTCGGGGGATCGTGGAGGACCTCAGCCTGCGCACGCTCTGGTCGGGGCGGCTGCCGGTCCTGCGCCGGCTCACCTGGCTCGCGCTCCCGCTGGGATTCGTGGCCTTGCTCGACTCGCTCAATGTGAATGTCCCTCGCTACGTCATCCAGGGTCACATGGGCCTTGCCGCCCTGGGCTACTTCACAGCGATATCATCCGTCACGGTCGGGGGCAACATGACTGTTGCCTCCCTGGCGACCTCCGCCTCGCCGCGCTTGTCGCGCCATTACGTCGACGACATCGCCGGTTTCAAGCGCCTCACGTGGAAGCTGGTGCAGTTCGGCATCGTCCTGGGCGGCGGAGTGCTGCTCATCGCACTGCTGTTCGGCCGGCAACTGCTGACGGTGTTGTACACGGCGGAGTACGCTCACGTCGATGTCTTCGCCTGGCTGATGGCTGCTGCGGGCCTGGGCTATGTGGCCAGATTCCTCGTCTACTCGATGACCGCGGCCCGCTACCTCAGGGCGCAGACCCCGCTCTACGCACTCAGCCTCGGCATTCTCGGCGGCCTCAGCCTGTGGCTCATCCCGTCTCATGGTCTGCTCGGGGCGGCATGGGCGGCCTTCGGCGGCACGCTCATTCTGCTTGTGGGCGCGATCGCTGTCAACCTCCACGCCATACGAACGCGATCGGCCGCGCTGGCTGCAGAAGCAGTCCAACCGAGCCTCCCGAGCGACTGGACTTGAGATGACAGGCAGATGCACGTAGAAGCCCTGCCAGCCCGCCTATATGCCCTTCCGACCGCGCCCCGGCAGGCGGCACGGCTGAGCGCGTTCTCCCTTGTCGTCATTGGGCTCTTCGGTTTCCTGCTGCCGATTATGTGGATCATCGACCTCGCTGGAGGCCAGGTCAACACCTGCGCGGCCGATCTCCTCATCCTTCCCGTTCTCTTCCTCCTCCGGGGACGACTGCTCAAGAGCGGCAGCCTCGGCTATTGGATCTTCGCCCTCTGGATGATCAACGTCGTCTCCTGGGCGCTGTCGGCATCGCTGCTCAGCTCCATGACCCTGGTGCGCGAATGCCTCAAACTTGGCACCTGCTATCTCTATGCCTTCGCGGGTTTCACCGTCGGCCGCGATGGGCGGACCACTAACGCCTTTGTGAGAGGGATCTGCTGGTCGGCCATCCCGATGGCGGCTGTTGGTATCTTCGCCTTCTTCACCCATCAGCCGAGCTGGTTCATCTCCGACAAAGTCCGGGTCGCTGGGACGCTGGGCGATCCCAACGCCTTCGGCATCTATCTCGGCATCGTGCTCCCGCTGGTCGCCTCTGCGGGCATCGGCTGGCTCACCATCCCATTGTTCATCGGAGCGGGCGTGGTGTCGCTCTCCCGCACAGGGCTCGCCGTCATCGGCGCCGCACTGGGGCTGAACCTCTTGCACCTCGGGTGGCGCCGTTACCTGCTCGTCGCCGCGGCCGGCATCTTCGTCTTCGTCACGATCTACGGCATCGTGAGCGCTACACGGTACGGACAGCGGGTGGCCAAGTACCAGAACTCGCTCGAGGAGCGGCAGAATCTCTGGTCGCTCGCAGCCGGCGTCATCGCTGACCACCCCGTGTTGGGCGTGGGCAAAGGCAACTGGGAGGTCGCCTCAGGCAGCCGCATCCTCCCGCACAACACCTTCCTGTCGGTCATGGTCGACGGAGGCATCGTCGGCTTTACGGTCTTCATCATCCCGATCGCACTATGGGTGGCTCGCGGCATCCGGCGGGCCGCCGCCAGGCCCTGGGCGATCGCGGTCTTCTGCGGCCTTGTCGGCGGCCTGGCCATCAGCCTCGACAACTTCCGGCCGTTCTGGCTCGCCATCGGTGTGCTGGTCGCCCAGTTGGGTTCCGGGCAGACATATCAGGGCGCTGTCGCCGCGGCGAGGGCTGGGGTGCGGTCGCCCCTGAATCGCCACTGGAGATAGCCGTGGCCGTCACCACTCGGACAGGAGCGCAATCAGGACCCGGACCCCGAGCGCCACAAGGCGGCCTCGGAGGCGCCGCCGCGGCGGCCGCTCCCCAGCCGGATCGCGAGCTGGCGGTGCGGGCCAGGCCCCACATCGTCCACCTAGTCACGGCATCCATGACGACGCGACTGATGCGGACACAGTTGAGCTTCCTGAAACAATCGGGCTTCGATGTGACCCTCGTCTCGTCGCCCGGCCCCGAGCTAGCCGCAGTTGCCGAGCAGGAGCAGGTCGCCAGCGCCTCGGTCTCCATGGAGCGCGAAATATCCGCCCTCGCCGACCTGAAGAGCTTCTGGCTCATCTGGCGGCTCATCCGGCGCCTGCGGCCCTCCCTCCTCAACACCGGCACAGCCAAGGCGGGCCTCCTCGGTGGCATCGCAGCCTGGCTCTCGGGCGTGCCAGTGCGCATCTACACCCTCCACGGCATCCGCCTGGAGACCACGGCCGGCTTGAAGCGGCGCCTCCTGACCTGGGCCGAACGGATCTCCTGCCGCTGTGCGCACTACGTGCTGTGTGTGAGCCACAGTGTGCGCGACCGAGCGCTCGAGCTCCGGCTTGCACCGGCAGATCGCTTGATCGTTATCGGCGCCGGGAGCTTCAACGGAGTTGAGACAACCCGCTTTGCCCCGACCCCCGAGCGCGTCGCCCAGGCCGCTGCGATCAGGCGCGAGTTCGGCATTCCATCCGGCGCGCCGGTGATCGGCTTTGTGGGGCGTTTCACGCGCGACAAGGGAATCGGAGAGCTCGTGCAGGCCTACGATGCCATTCGGGCGCGCTTCCCCGCGGCGCGGCTGATGCTACTCGGGCGCTTCGAGTCAGGCGACCCGGTACCGGAGGCGGCCCGCAGGTTCATCGAGACCGACCCCGGCGTTGTCCAGGTGGGCTATGTTCCTGATCCCGCGGCCTACTATCAAGTCATGGATATGTTGGCGCTTCCTACCTATCGGGAGGGGTATCCGACCGTGGTGCTGGAAGCGTCGGCGGCCGGCAAGCCTGTCGTCGCGGCGCGGGCAACGGGCGCCGTGGACGCGGTGCAGGACGGGGTCAGCGGACTGCTCGTTCCCGTCGGTGATGCCAAGGCGCTGGCAGAAGCATTCACCCACATCCTCGAGCACCCCGAGCTGGCCGCCGCGATGGGCGGTGCTGGCAGAGCGCGCGTCGAGCGGGACTACACCACCGAGCAGGTGTGCCGGGGTTTGGCAGACCTCTACCGGCGGCTTCTCAGAGAGCGCGGCCTCTCCGCCGGTGCCGCCGCGCCTTGCTGTGGCGCCGCGCTCGCCGGCAAACGGCTGGCTGACCTCATCGGTGCAACCATCGGCATGGGAGTCGCCGGGCCGCTCATGGCGGCGGCTTCGGTGGCCATCTGGGCGACCATGGGATCGCCGGTGCTGTTCCGCCAGCGGCGGGCCGGCCTGCGCGGCCGGTCGTTCTCGCTGTTGAAGTTCAGGACGATGACCGATGCGCGCGACGCCGCGAGGCGCTTGCTTCCCGATGAGCAGCGGCTCACCCGTGTCGGCCGCCTGCTCAGGCGATTCGGCATCGATGAGTTGCCGCAGTTGTGGAACGTGCTCCGCGGCGAGATGAGCCTGGTGGGGCCTCGGCCGCTCCTGGTCGAGTACCTGCCCGCGTACACCGATCGGGAACAGCTCCGGCACGCGGTTCGGCCCGGCCTGACCGGCTGCTCCCAGGTCAGCGGGCGCCATACGTCTTTGTTCAGCGCTCGCTTCGAGCTCGATAGCTGGTATGTGGAGCACTGGTCGCTCGGCCTCGATCTCCGCATCGCCGCGCAGACCGTACCGCAGCTCCTCTGCCAGGCCGATTCCTTCGCATGTCAGGACCCGGCGGTGGACGACCGCGGCTTCCGGCGGCTTCTGGGGCAGCCGGATGTCGGCAGCACGGATGAGCCAACGGAACACCCCGGCCCGGAGGCGAGCTGATGGCTCCGGCGGCCAGGGCCGAGATTCTGACCGTTGCCGATAGCTCTCGCTGGGCCGAAGTGCTCGAGGAGATCGGCCGGCATGACTTCTGCCATCTGCCGGCCTACAGCAACCTCGCCGAGATATCGGGACATGGGCGCGCTGCCATGTTCGCCTATCGGGAAGGCGAGCATGTGCTGGCTTTCCCGCTGCTCTTTCGCAAGATAGAAGCCGGTTCGCTGGCCGGGATCGCCGGGGCATGGGAGGATGTGACCTCGGTGTACGGGTACGCGGGCCCGCTCGCCGCCAGCCAGCACACGCCGGGTGATGTCTGCGCGCGCTTCATGGCATGGATCGCCGACTACTTCCGGGAGCACCGCGTGGTATCGGCGCTGTCGCGAATGCACCCACTGCTGACGGAGCAGGCGCCACTCCTTAGCGGATTCGGCGTCGTCGCGCCGGTCGGCTGGACGCTCTCACTGGACCTCACCCTCCCCGAGGAAGAGCAGACCGCAGGGTACCGCAGGAACCATCGTCAGGACATCAAGCGCCTGAGGTCGATGGGCGTGACGTGCGAGGAAGTGGGCCCCGAGCGTCTCGGCGAGTTCGTCGACATCTACTACGAGAACATGGACCGGGTGAAGGCATCGTCGGAGTACTACTTCAGCGCTGATTACTTCGCGCACCTGTATTCCGATATGCCCGGCGTCACTCATCTCTTCATGTGTCAGCACCAGAACCGGGCGGTCGCCGCGGGTATCTTCACGATCTGCCATAGCATTTGCCAGTGGTATCTCTCGGGTTCCCGCGCCGGCTTCCACGGCCCGCCCCCGACGAAGCTGATGTTCGACGAGGCGCGCCGGTGGGCCCGCGCCTGCGGCGCGCGCATCCTGCATCTCGGTGGCGGGGTCGGCGGCAGCCGCGACTCCCTCTACCACTTCAAGCGCGGCTTCACCCAGCGCGAGCACATCTACTCCATCTGGAAGTACGTGGTTAACCAGCCGGTGTACGACGATCTCTCCCGTGCCATGTGCGAGCTGTACGGCGTGGCCCCCGGGGACGGGTACTTCCCGCTCTACCGCCACCCGGCATTCCAGCGTAGCGCGGTTGACGCCGATAGCGATCCTACAGGTGAGCAGATCTACCATGGCGACTGAGCGCGAGGACGCTTTCGTCGAGCTGTCGGGCCCGGACCTGACAGAGGTTGAAGTCGAGGCCGTCGTCTCGGTGCTCCGCACGCGCCGGCTCTCTCTCGGCCCGAAGCTGCCTGAGTTCGAGCGCGCGGTGGCCGACTATGTCGGCTGCAAGCACGGCGTCGCCGTGAACAGCGGCACGAGCGCGCTCCATCTGATCGTCAGGGCGCTCGGCCTGCGAGATGGCGACGAGGTCATTACGACCCCGTTCAGCTTTGTCGCCTCCGCCAACTGCCTGCTCTACGAGCGCGCGCTTCCGAGGTTCGTCGACATCGACCCGGAGACGCTGAACATCGACTGCGATCTCGTCGAGGGCGCTGTCACCGAGCGCACGAAGGCCATCCTTGCCGTCGACGTGTTCGGGCTGCCCGCCGACTGGGACCGGCTCCGGGAGATCGCACGCCGTCACCGCCTCGCCCTCATCGAGGATAGCTGCGAGGCGCTCGGCGCCCGGATGAGATCGGGGGGCGGCGCCTGGTCGATGGCCGGCAGCTTCGCCGACGCGGGGACCTTCGCGTTCTACCCGAACAAGCAGATCACCACCGGCGAAGGTGGCATGATCGTTACCGACCGCGATGACATCGCAGCCCTTTGCCGCAGCATGCGCAACCAGGGGCGAGACGAGGGGGCCGACTGGCTGGCCCATGCCCGCCTTGGCTGGAACTACCGTCTCTCCGACATCAACTGCGCGCTTGGCATCGCTCAGATGTCGCGCATCGAGGAGATCCTGGCAGCCCGCCGGCAGGTCGCCGGCTGGTACCGTGAAGCCCTCTCCGGCCTCGATGGCATCGCGCTGCCCGCTGAGCCTGACGGCGCCGAGAGAAGCTGGTTCGTCTATGTCGCTCAGTTGACGAAGTGCCGCTCGCGCGACCAGCTCCAGGCTGTCATCACGCGTCTGCGCGGACGCGGCATCGGCTGCAGCAACTACTTCCCCCCGATCCATCTCCAGCCGCCCTACCGCGAGCTGCTTGGGCACAAGGAAGGGGACTTCCCGGTCACGGAAGAGGTATCGAGGCAGACCATCGTGCTCCCGTTCTTCAACCTCATCGCCCGGGCTCAGGTCAGCAGGGCGGCGGGCGCGCTGGGTGACGTTCTGGCCGAACTCAGGTTGGCCAAGCAGCGGGCCGGCGCGCGGGGCGAAGGGAGCCGGCCGTGAACGGCTCGCTGTCATCGACCGATATGTCCGTCGACATCGACCAAGTCAGGAAACGGGGCGTCACCGCGGCGCTGTACACCAGGCGAGGGGAGCTTGCCTCCCGCGCGCTCGACGTGATGGGGGCGGCGATCGGGCTCATCATCGGTGCGCCCTTCATGCTCGCGGCGGCGATTGGGATTCGCCTCACCATGGGGTCGCCGGTGCTCTTCCGCCAGCGCCGCCTCGGCCGCGATGAGCGGCCGTTCACGCTGTTCAAGTTCAGGACGATGCGCGCGCCCGAGGGTGGGGCCGGAAGTCGGAAGTCGGGGTCCGACTCCGCGACTCTTCACCCCGAGCAGAGTCGAGGGGCCCGCCGCCTCACCCCCTCCGAGCGCATCACCCCGGCGGGACGCATCCTGCGGCAACTCAGTATCGACGAGCTTCCGCAACTCTGGAACGTGCTCCGCGGCGATATGTCGCTCGTCGGCCCTCGGCCGCTGTACATCGAGTACCTGCCCTACTACACGAAGCGCGAGCGCATTCGCCACCGTGTGCGCCCCGGCCTGACAGGGCTCGCTCAAATCAGCGGCCGGAACCGCGCCCAGTGGGACGACCGGCTCGAGCTGGACGCGCAGTATGTGGAAGCGAAGTCGCTCTGGCTCGACCTGCACATCCTGACGAAGACCGTCGCACAGGTCATCCGCCGGGAGAATGTCATGGACGCTGCCATCCAGGGCAATCTCGCGCAGCATCGAGCCAGCCGCGGCGGAGTCCCAGTCCCGGCCCCGCGGTAAACGGGGGTGTCCGCTCCGCGACACGAAACGCCGGCGGCGAGGGTCTCTTCAGCTCACGCCTACGGCGCGGGGGCCAGGCCGAAGGCGCGGGCAACGTACACGGCCATCTGATCTCGGGTGCAGGTAACAGCCGGCCGGAAGGTGCCGTCGGTGAAGCCCTGAGCCACTCCGCGGCCGGCGATGAACTCGATGTGCTTGTACGCCCAGTAATTCCAGCGAACATCGCTGAATGTCGCAGTTGCAGGCGGCGTGTAGCTCGCCAACCCCTCGTCCCCCGTCGGGTCCACCATCGCCCGCGCGATGAAGACCGCCATTTGCCCGCGGGTGATCGTCCAGTCAGGATGGAAGAACCCATCCGCATACCCTGTCACGATGTTCGCGGCAGCGGCATACTCCACGTATCTGGCCGCCCAGTGGTCGGCCGTCACATCGGCGAAGCGCGGCTCCCCGCTGACCTCGGGAACCCCGGCATCGCCGCCGGCGAGGGCCCGCGAGAGGTACACCGCCATCGCGGCACGCGAGACCGACATCGCCGGCCGGTAGAGGTGGTCTGAGAACCCGGTCACGATTCCAGCCTGGAGGCAGGCCATGATGTCGTCGTAAGCCCAGTAGCCAGGTGCCACATCGTAGAACGTCTGCGCATCCGGCGTCACGGTCAGGCCGACCGTCGCGCTTCCCGCTTCAGTGTCGCACGCCGCCGTAACCGTGAGGTGCACCGCCGTGTTCTCGGCGCCCGAGTTGATCGGAGCTGTATAGGTCGGGGCCTGGACATCGGCCGAGGGGCCGAAGGAACCGCCGGCGCCGCCATCCGACCAGTGCCAGGTGATAATCGGGTCTCCCAGGCTGTCCACTGCCTCCGCACCGAGAGTGGCCACGCCCCCAGAGCCGACCTCCGTTGGGCTGGCCGTCGCGGTCACTGTCACCGTGTGGGGTGTGCCCCCGTCTCCGAGGTCGCTCAGCCTCTGGCCGAGCTGCCGCCGCGCCGCCTCGAGCTCGGCCACGTCGCGGGTCCAGTTCTCCCAGTCCGGCCCCACGGTCTGAGCGACGGTCACCGCCCAGTCACCAAGGCCTTGCTGCTTCAGCAGCTCGATGTAATCGTAATCGTCCACGCCGTCGCGCAGGTACTTCAGCCGCATCGAGGCGACGACGCCCGTCAGCCCGACCTGCTGGGCCGGGTACACGAGCAGTCCCTCCCCCGGGAAGTAGGGGGCATAGGTCTCGACGTTGTCCCACGGGTCCGAAGACCACAGGTCGGCGCTCCAGTAGAGCAGGCCGGTAATGTTGAGGCCCTGGTTGATGAAGCCCGGCTGGATGCGATAGTTGATGGGCGCGTAATCGAGCAACCACTTGGGCGTGTAGTTATCCTGCTGGAGGCAGTTGTAGCTCCACACCTTGTCGCCCTTAGCAAGGACCGTGGCCACGTCAGCGGCGTCGTACTGTTTCGGCAGCTCGACCCACACATCCACCGCCGACCGGCCGCTGCCGGAGCCATCGTCCATGAGGGCGCTGATCGGCGGGACGGTCACGAGGTTATCCACGCCGGCCGCGTGCAGGTTCCGCGCCCACGCCTTCACCGGTCCGTAGAGCGCGGTGTAGCCGAGGATCTCGTCGGCGCTGTAGTTGTAGAAGTAGAGGTCCTGCTGGTGCTCGGCCTTGGTCCGCTCTATCTCCGAGACGGATGGCGCAGGGTTCGCAATGCCGCTCTCCTTGTCCGACACTGCCCAGTAGCCCATGTTCGTGCTGTTCAGCCCGTAGTTGTCGATGAGCGAGCGTTCGTGTGCGGTGTCGACCGCGATCGGCATGAGCCGGTGCCGGAGGAGTTCCTTGTCTGGCTGCAGGTCTCGGCGCACCTGCCAGTAGAGCATGGACGATTTCAGGGCGGGCTTGGCCGGCAAGGTGAAGTTCCAGACCGTCAGACTGAGGGTGACGCTGGCCTGGCCCTGATTGCTGGTGACGGTGAAGACGCCGCTGTAGTGCCCCGCAGTCGTGTCCCGCGGCACCGCGACATCCACCCAGATCGGCTGGTTCCGGCCGGCCGCAAGGTTGAACGGAACCGCGTCGAGCGTGGCGCCGCTGAGCGGCTGCCCGGTTTCCGGGTTGACGAAGGGGATCAGCCCGTCGGGGTACCAGCCGGGGCCGAGCGGCTTGTTCCGGTTGCTCGACCAGTCGCCGCTCCCATGGCTCAGATAGACGTAGTGCTCCCGGTAGAGAGTCGCCGTCGGCCCGCCGAGATCGGGTGCGGTGACGTTGACGTTCGTCAAAC
>Ga0315274_10001997_pt1 | contig 31237 bp, 25 predicted proteins | sample YL17G02_20_MG_FD_203700 | JGI IMG/M metagenome (GOLD analysis project Ga0315274, IMG submission 203700) | Sediment microbial communities from Yellowstone Lake, YNP, Wyoming, USA - YL17G02_20 | ecosystem: Environmental > Aquatic > Freshwater > Lake > Sediment | place: USA: Wyoming | collected...
ACCCTAACCCTAACCCTAACCCTAACCCTAACCCTAATCCTAACCCTAACCATAACCCTAACCCTGACCCTAACCCTAACCCTGACCCTAACCCTAACCCTGCCCTAAACGAAAAAGCATCAGTGGTTCTGTACAGCGTACGTCTTTCTCACGCTCTACATCCTTTCGATAGAGGTGCCTCGTTTGAAAAAAATGACATAAAGAGAAAACGCGAGAGACGATGCACGCACTTTTGAAATGAACAAATCCTCAAAAATGGATAAACCTTGCCGATTTGGGTTTCACGTCGGAACTTTTGCGAGCGTTTTCCTCTTCTGCTGCTCTTGGTCGACATCGGTTGTCGCCGCCTCCTCGTTGCCTCCTCCTCGTCTTGACGACGGCCCTGGTCAATGCACGATTCTGGATCAACACGGCATCTCTTTGTTTTCACCTAAAAGACAGCGGTTTGTGTTCGTTCCCGCCTCAAAGCACGCAGGGAACACAATTACAGCGCCTCTCTAACGCGCTAGTTGGAACCGCGCCATTAGGCGCCATAAACGGGTTTCCGAAAAGTGTAACTCTTATTCAATCACTTTTGTCTTATTCAAACACGGCCGCATCGGAAGGCTCTTAAATGACTTTATCGGAAACCCTTCCATTAATGTTACACCCACGAATGCGCGCGCACACCCTTTTCTCTTAAAGTGCGGAAGACGGTGTAAGAGTCCGCGAGAGTATCCGAAGTCGGTGCGGGGCTCGGATTTTTGGACAAGAACCATGATTCGTTCATTGGGCCAAACAATACGTGGTATTCGAAGAAGAACTCGTCGACCAGCTCGAGCAGCTCCGGGTCGTTGAGCAGCTCGCGAAGGATTGGCAGCTCCACCGAGGGCGTATCAATGTCAAGTTTCAAAGCGACAAAGTCCCCCGGCTTGGCAATCTTCTTGATGATGTGGAGCGGAGAAGACGCATCCGACGAGTTGGAAGACGCGGGCCAGTTGAAATACTGGTACTTGTGCCACACTTCTTTGGGCAAGTCGGAGAAAATGGCAGCTGCGGGTGTCGGATTCGCCTCCCAGAGGAGAAGACGGTCAAACTCGATTCCGTGCCGTTTGTAGGAATCATAAAACCAAGATTGGCTCGGTCCCCCAGAGCCTGTGTTCCATGTGCTGGCACCGAGATCGACGTATATGTTTTGACAAGACCTTCCGGCGCACCCGCCGCTAAGCTCGTGGCGCTTTGTCGCCGGGCTGAGAGAGTCGCCGCGAGAAGCAAGCAGCAAGTAGTCCCTGTCCACCAAGTCAGCACCGCCGTTGCAAAGGGCGCGCGGGTGGCGCAAGCCATGCGACAAAGGCTCGATCCATGTCCGTTTCTGAACAATCTTACCGTTGCAGTCGTACGAGCTGATGAACGATGAAAATATGTTCTCGTCAATGGCTGACGAGCTTTCGTTTTGATTCAAGGCAGAGATCGTGGCCAACCAGTCGTGCGTCTCTTTTGTAAAGGCATCCATGTGTGAACAGAAATCTTCAGACCACCTTTGCGCGTTGTCGACCCATGTCTTTTCTAGCTTGGACGAATGATATTCTTTTGATATGAGGACGCAGTGTTGTTTTCCGCAGAAGCGGGACAAATGCGGCAGGTCTTTGACATATCGGCCTGATGCAATGCTCGTGAGAAGAAAGCAGACGAAGACTCGCAGAAGAAGCGCTTGCATGGCGTAAAAGAGTGGACGCCCTGCATTCAAAGGGAATCCCGGATGATGGATCGAATGATGAACTATGATTTGCAGCAGTCGCACGGAAAATTCGCCATATATCTCGTTACCCAAGAGTGGGCATTTTTGCAGAACAGATGATGCAAAAATCGAGTGACATTTCAATCTTCTCGTAAACCAACTGCACGAGCAATATCTATCAAACTTTTTTGTACCCGAGGCCGTGCGAGAAAGAGCAGCAACAGCGTCTGCAGTGCTCTTCCCGCTCCTGCTGGTGTCTGCAGCAACTGTAAAGAAACAAGACTATTTCTTGTGTGATCATCAGTGTGATCCCTAGTCGCGCACTTTGAATAACTCGAGAGAAATGTCCGTTGTTGAGTTCGGGCACAGTGAGCATTCGTTCGATCATTCCAGAAGCAAGTCCAGGCAACTTGCAGGCAATGCCGCGCTGAACGTCGTCGTTGAACTGGAGTCGAATCCTCATGCATCAACGGCCGTCACTTGCATACCGCGGACACGTTCCAAGGTAAGTCATAAAACGGGATTCAAATCCAGTTCTACAGCCATTGGCTCTAGAACTGGAGGAAAGGACGTCGCCAACGCCCCTGGTACTCCCAAGACTGCTTCTGTCGGCAATGCGTTTCTTTCGTATTCACCTGTTCGTAAGCTATCGAGTACTTCCTGTCTCCGACGGATACACCTGAGCAGAAGCGATGCGGCCGCTTTCTTTCCAGAAGGCAAGGAGACGATAGAGTTCATTTTTGCAACTGACACGAGGCGGTGCGTCACACCGGAACAGTTCAAATTTGAACTAGCTGTGTCTCTTCAGGATGGACAGGGACGTCGATGGCCCGTCGTGCTCGAGTGTCTGCGCTCGGCTGGGCAGCGACACGTGAGGCTTAACAAGGAATGGGCCGAGGTGTGCCGCGCCACCGGACTTTCCGTCGGCACGAGCATCCCACTCGTTCGGTTGGAACAGGCGTCGTCGTCAAGGGACGCACTTGTTACTGAATTGCTTGTGTAAGTATGAGAACGTTCCTTGCGAGACAAACTCCGGAGTTGAATTTGTCTTGTTTTTCCCAAGTTATTCCTCCAGAAGACTTGTCCTTGGCAAGTCGTTGACTGTCAAGTGCGTGCTTCGAGCAATTTTAGAAAGATAGTCCACTCATTCTAAAGTAGACTCTCAAGGCTCATTTATCAGGCCTCGCATATTTCAGGAGCGTCCCGTACTGTCTCCACCTTTGCGACCTCTACTTTCCCGTACCTGCAGTACTTTGTCTCCCGGGAGGATTTGGTCGGCAAGTTGCAAAGTGTTGGCGTCAGCAAAGCCATGTTGAAATACAGCGACGAGCAACGACCAAAGTTGGTCGAGAAATGGCGCAAGGTGATGCTGAAGATCGCCCCGCCTGGCGAAGAGGGCGCGCGAGTTGTGCAGAGCGACTTTTTCGAGGCTCTGAAGGGCTTGTGTGATGAACCGGTGCTTGTTCCTCATCCGTGTCAACGGTGACAACTTCTCAGTCCACTCCTTGATTTCTTAGACGACTTTTACTTAGTTTTTCTACATTTCCTGTAATTTCTTGATGCAATTCGCAAGCATCTTGTGTTGCGGAAAAAGTTATTTCCGCAATCAGCACCTTGAGTGGGTGAATGCGACGTCATTCCACGACGACGCGCAGTTCCACTGATCGATTATGAAGCACTCGAGCCGGAGAGGAAAAAAGACCCTTTTATTTTCCCGAAGTCCACCCTTCCCAGTCCCCGTGCTCTGTCGGGTAGGAACAACTCAACGCAGGCAGTGGCGCGGGCCTCGTATCACATCGCCCCTTGCGAGTGATACAATAATCAAAAGGCTTCCTTTCGGCTGATTGTCCATCATGAAAATGCTGAAGTGCATCTTCGAGCAGGACGAGCTTGCACTGCCCTTTTGTAAGTAGGGCGTGTTTCATGAGCGTCTCCGGATGAAAGCTTATGTGTTCTTTAGTTATGTAATGCTCCATGTCGTGCAGAATTCGAAAATAGGCATCTGAACAAGGCCTGGAAACGACTGCAAATGCGTCTGTGATCCCACCAAACTCGTTGCTGTCCGGCACGTAGCTGTACCTGGCACCGTGCTTTTGCATGGCGTAGCTGTGCAGGGCATCCAGATCGAGACCGGGGAGATCAGGATTTAAGTACATGACATCGGGTCGAACGCGAACCACCACGTCGTACGGTGGGCCAGTTCTCTCCTTTTCGTGCCTTTGCATGGCCTCATACGCATCGCTGTTCCAATAGTGCTGAAGTAGCACGCCTCTGTAGTACGTGGGGGTATACTGGGATTGCTGCCTCTCGGAATAAGGAAATGAAGGATTGGTCGTCTTGCTGGCCGCAGAAACGACTTCATCGACGCTTTTCTTGTGCACCGCGATCGAGCGCGTTCTGCCTGTTGACAAAAGCGATGCAAACTGCCAGCAGTCGAATCTCTTGGCGACTGCTGGGAGATTGATGGACGCGAAGACGTCGAGATCGTTCCGCTCCAACAGTAAACGGTGCAGAGATGGCCATGCCTCGTGAAAGGTCCTGCTGCTCCCCGAGAGAATAACGGCAAAGCGTGCAGGAGTAGCAGCTTCTTGAGGAGAAAAGGGCCTCGAGTTTGGCAGAGATGTCTCGCTGGACGGGTTCCCTTGACCTCGGTCGACGAAAGAAAATGCCGAACATTCATCGCGGAACAGCCGCGCCGCGAGGTCCACAGCCGATTCTTTTTTTCCCTCAATAACTGCATCAGTGGCATCTGTAGACGACGAGAAGTAAAGTATGCTGACCGCAAGGGCTGACAGAATCCATGTTCCGACCACCAGACGCGTCATAGAGAAACAGGGCGGCAGTTTCTTTGAATCCTGGGAGTTGCTTGAGCCTGGTCGAATTGTGCAGATGCGGGCCGTGATGCCTTGAGATAAGGAAACGGAAGTGCTCTTCACAGGAATAGAGGCGCCAAGTCACAGCGAACTGCAAGGCAGATGGGAAGGAAACGTGAAAGTCAACCCTCCTCTGAAAGAAGAATGATAGATCGACCTGGGCTCCAGAGCAGCCTGGGTTTTTTTGCATGATAAAAAACAATTCGAGCTCCTAGTCGACAATTTTAAATGTTTCCAGCGTCCTAACGGCTCGCCTCAGATTTGGGTTTTTTGCATGATCCCGTCTCTCTCTTTCTCATGTGTCGAGTGATTCCGCCTCTCTCTCCTTTCTCTCTCTTTCTCTCTCTCTCTCTCTCTCTCTCTCTCCTCTCTCTCTCTTTCTCTCTCTCTTCCTTTCTCTCTCTTCCTTTCTCTCTCTTCCTCTCTCCCTCTCTCTCTCTCTCCCTCTCTCTTTTCCGTCCCGCCGTGATATCCTTTCTCTCTCCCTCTCTATCCGAAAAAGTTTTTCCTTTCTGGCTCTCCTTAACTCTCTCCATGAATGATTTTTTTCCCTTTCTCTCCTCCGCGCAGGGGGGGTTAGTGGACGAAAAATCGATTACATGGCCGTCTTCCCGGAAACTAACTTAAAAGTGCATATGGTTGACCAAGGTGATGCCAGATGATCTCGGAAGCCCCTTCATCCTCATCGCGCCTCGTTGGCCACTGTGGCGCCGCCGGCTCGTCGAGCCCTCCTTTGCCGCGATTTGTCTCCAACTCAAGCGCGCTTTGAGATCTCTTCCGAAAAAGCACTCAGGAACCTCGCCTTTCACTTGTCTCCCTGGAAGTGAGCTCTAGGGATCGGGATCCATGTGTTACTGCCCTCGTTCAACGACAGCCCGAGCCTGGAGCGCGTCTTCTCTGCGCTTGTACTTATTATGGAGGAGGAAGCACTAAGCGAGAAATACTGTTCCCACACTCTCTCGTTGACGCAGAGGGTTTGGCTGTCAGGATGAGGCACCCTACTTTTTATGCTGATGATGGGCACGAAATACGGATCCATAGAGCCGCCGTTTTCGTCCTGATGAATTTATGTCCTGGGATGTTCGAATATCCGAGGTACTCAAGGCGTGGTATTTTTGGACGGCGTGGAGGTCCTACCTTCCTTTATTTGCTCCTCTTGTTCTCTCGCAGTCGCTTGCGCGTTCGTGTCCTGCAGCAACTTGCTGACGAGAAACATGTCCCTAAAGTGCTTGGGGTCGATGCGGAGTTCGTCGAATGCCGGCTCAGCCTGGCGCACTTGTTCTGTAACGCTCGATCATGTTGTTGTTGCCGTGCGCGTGGATGGCGCGGACCAAGGCGTGTCGGTTTTCCTTTGCGTAAAAGTCGAGCATAAAGTCGACAAAAGCGCCCGATCCCCAAGCAGGTCATCGTTTTGAGGAATGACCTCCCGCTGTTCAGAGCCCAGATAGAATATCCGAGAGGTAAACAGACCCGATCGAGGAATACCGGGTCGAAAATCGGGATGTCCGCGTCGATCCACGTGAGCTGCTCGATCCCTTTATTAGAGCAAAACTCGTGCAGCCCAATGAAGCGCGCGAAGCAGAAGAGCTCGTACTCGTACCCGTTTACGCTCGAGTGCAGGTACGTCTTCCGGAGCTCGTGGTAGGCGTCGAGCGAGGCCATGTCGACGACAGAGCGGTGGATGCCGTGGGAGCGGTAGAGGGCGCGCCAGTCGACTGGCGATTTGTTCTGGCGGCTTTTCTTTTTCTCCTTCTTGAGCTCGGCTACATGATTTCTCAAGAGTTGCCAGCGGAGTGCTGAAGTATTTGACGTTGACTTCTTGGTGGTCTCCTTTGCATCGTCATCAGACACATCATCATCTTCCTCTTCCGTCTTGTCCCCCAAGTGGAGCCACAGGTGGTGCACGCTCGCGTAGAAAACTTGGAAGCAAAGTAGAGGGAGACGGTGTGGTTCTCCTCGGGCTCGCCGAAGCTGGCCAGGACGACGTGCTTGGAACGCGAGCACGTGGAGTTGGCAGCAGCAGAAGGAACGGGGGGCTTCGTTTCCAGAGCTGCTGCTGCTGTTGCTGCTGTAGCAGTTGCTGTCGCTGCTGTTGCAGTTGTTCGTGCTGCTGTTGCTGTTGCAGGAACGAGAAGAGCAGCTGCAGACGCTACAACCGCTGCGAATGCATCTTCTGAATAAAAAAGACTGTTACGTCGCGCTCTTCATCACATGAGTGGATGCGCCATTCAAGGAGAACAAATGATGGGAGCGATGTAACTTCCGATGTCTAAGGGAGCTGACCGAACTCGCAACGATTCGCACGTTCATTTTCGTTTTAAATTTTGGCAAAAGAGAAGAATCAGTCCTGGCAAAAAATATTCTCTCTTGTCCCTCACCACCGTTTTTCTCTCTTCGACTCAAATACAGCTCTGCCTGAAGATGGTACAGTCAATGGTGGTGGCGCTTCGAGCGTAGCATCCCGTTCCTCCTTCTCATCGTCTTCTTCCAAAACGACCTTCCGCCTCCGGCAAGCTGGCAAGTGGCACGCCCTGGCTTGTTGCCCGACGTTCTCTGTGCTCTCTCGTCTACCCAGAGACCTCACACACGAGACTGTCTTCGATGAGCTAGCTTTACACGCCGAGTTTCTCTCCTTTGTGCGGGAGCGCAAGATCGCGTGCGCTGTGCTCCCCGGGTTTCGCGTTCCTTTGACAGGTGCGACTCTGCCTGTGGACGCCTTGCTTGACCTCGAAACTCTGCAGGCCTCTGCGGGCACGCAGGCGACGATTTTGCCTCGCGACCAGGACGTAGAAGAAGCGAGCCAAGGTTATGTTGCGTTTGATCGTGATCGTCATCGCAAGAGCGAGCAGATGAGGAGCTCTTTGTCGCAGCACACGAAAAAGCAGAAGGACAAATCTGATTACGACCTTTGCTCTGCTTTTCATCAAAACGTACCGTCGTCGTCGCCTACCACCTGCCTCGCCAAAGGCATCTCTCGTGCTCTTAACAAAGCAAGATCGGCTCTGCCTTTGTCGTCGTTTGTTTGCGCACTCGACATAAGAAGCACGGTCGAAGCTCTGATGGGCTTGCGGGGTGCGAGTGGTCTCGGCGAGGTTGCTGCCAAGGTCTCGAAAGCTACTGCTGCTTTGAAAGCTTCATCTTCTCCTCCTCCTCCTCCTGACGCCGCCACCATCTTCATGGGCCTGTGGAGGCTGCTCCCGCGTGGGTTGCTTAAAAATGCTGCTTCGTCGTCCTCCTCCCATTCGTCATCAAATGTCGTCACGCTCTCGGACCTGCACTCGCAAGACCAGAAACTGCAGTGCGCTCAGGAGCTCAACCCAAAGCCGTCGCCGCTGGCAGACGAGGCGTGGGCCGGCGTCTTGGAGGCGCTGCTTTGCCGGCATTCTGTGCTATCTGTCGACGTGTCGCGGCAACTCTCGTCATCCCTCTTGGACGCCGGAAAGAAAAGCGCTCCTCGATCGAAAGCAGCAGCAGCAGGTCACCGAAGGAAAATCACCAAGAAAAACTTCGCCGAGCTCGTCGCAAGGCACATCCCGCCGTCGATCCTGCTCGAGGACGTGACGGCGTTCGCCAAGTGGCTGGCCAGGCCGGACAGGCCAAACCTCGTCCGCGGCCGGTCGCTCCATTTTCTTCTTGCTGGCGAAGGGGGGGGAGGAGTTGACCGTGATGGTGGTGGTGGGAAAGAGCCCAGCGGCAGCAACGGCATCTCGTCCGCGTCAGCAGCAGGGCGCAAAGCCGCCTCCTCCTCCTCCCCCCGCCACAAGGCCGCTCTCCAGTCGTTGTCGATGCTGGCCCCGACCATCGCGGAGACTCGGGCCGACTACGCCTTCCTCCCGGCCGCGGCAGACGCAACCACGGGTAATTTACTTCCTTGGTCGAGCTTCACGGAGATCGGAGAGCTGTACCGCGTGCGCCCCACACTGCTCCCTCCGAGCCTGGCGGCGATGATGCACCCGAAAGCGGTGCTGGAATTTCTGCTCTCGCCCGAATCGTCCACGCTTCATTTGAGCGTTGTTGCTGTAGAGGAAGGAGGAGCATGGCAGAAGGGCGACATCGCGAACACTTTCACCTACCTTTCCCGAGATGCCGCGTTTCGCACGACCGTCGCTGCACTCGACCGCATGATGCGACGTCGAGCGACGTCGCCGTTTCGGAGTAAGAAACTATGTATGTTACAGTTCACCGGGGGGCAGCATCGAAGGAAAGGGACGCTGTCAGTTTCAAGCATGGACGCAAGCGATGACGTCGTCGTGCGACTGTGGCACAATTAAGGCCAGATTTTGAGGTACGGGCACAGTCATGAGCTCCTGTTTGTGTTTGATGTGATCACATGAAAACATCTTTTTTTGTTACAATTCTCCCCGTGTAATTTATCCTGCGAGTCTCTTTCGCAAACCTGCTTCCGCACCCTTCGATGTTCAAGGCAGGAGATATTGAACAAGATTAACTAAAGAAAAACTTTTCGGTAACTCATTCATGACGACTAATGGCTCAGCTTCAACTAGTGCCTGAGATATGTGATGTACTAGCATTGTTGTGTTTCTTGCGTGCTTAGAGGCGGGAGCGAACGAAAACCGCTGTCTTTTAGGCGGAAACAAAGAGATGCCGCGTTGATACAGAATCAAGCATCATGACCAGCTTTTGTCTGGCACAAAGCTTTGAAGCTGGCATTTGGCTTTTAGACAGGAAATAGGAGAGAGAAAGGGGACAGGAAAGAGGAAACCATTGATGTAGCCTGAAATTATTTCTTGTTCTCGATTTGGTATAAATCCATAGCCGAAAGAGAGTATCGACTGGTTCAAAAAAAACTTTATCTACGTCGAGCCATGTGGAGCCACAAGTACAGTGGCGGCGGGTGGCTTTCTTCCTTTTTCGTCACGCTTAATCTCCTCTTTCTTTCGGCTTTTCAAAGAGGTACCGCGTCGAATACTGCGCCATTTTCGGCATTACGCGGCGATATTATAGCCATTTCACGAGTAAAAAACGAGGCCGACATTATCGAGGCGTTCGTGCGTCACACGCTCCATTTCGCAGACAGGATGATCATATCAGACAGTGGGTCCATCGACGGAACCTGGGACATCTTACAGATACTCGTCGACGAGAAGCTCCCCATTCACATAATCAAGGACGCTAAGTTTGCGCACGACCAGAGCACCAAAACGACGGCGCTCTACCACTTGGCTCTGCGACACAATCCCGAATTTGTCATGCCCCTTGACGCGGACGAGTTCATCCAGGCAAAAAATAGAACGGCTCTTCGGAAAACCTTCCAAAATATTCCGCCTACCGGTGCTGGTCAATGCAGGTGGAAAAACTACGCGTTGAGTGATATTCAAGATCTTCGAATCTCAGAGAGATTTTCGCGTCGGGCGAAAAAGTCTCTTTACCGTAAAGTCGTCATTAGGGCCCCGGGACCCGTGGATAACGACGCTATTATCGAGCAAGGCAACCATGCGTTCCAACGTTTTGGGAAAATGGTTGAGCAACCTGTGCTAGATGAATGTAGCATCGCCCACTTTCCCGTTCGTTCTGCACAACAGCTGGGTAAAAAAGCTCTTGTAGGCTGGCTGGCGAACGTTGCACAATTTGGTGCAGGGACAATGAGCAGTTTTCACTGGAGGGAATTGTACGAACGAGTACTTTCGGGTGCAACGCTCAACGAGAGAGTGCTTGCCGAAGAGGCTTACTGGTACGGCACGGGCAGGGAAGCGCGTACTGGCGACATTGATTTTGTCAGGGACCCTCCCTTGGTCTTTCCGGAAAACGCCTCTATCCTGTTCAAAGAGAAAAATCCGTTGCAGACATCCCAGGAATTGCTCGCATTCGTGTGCCGAACTTGGGAAGGAAATCTTAAAGCTAATGCGTGAAGTAGCACGATATCAAGTTGCGCAATGGCGCCGTTTCCGTCGGCAGTCAGGAAGACGATTCTGTCTTGCAAACGGCAAAAGAGGAACGATCGTTTGGCGGATTTTACGTCATCGTAGACGATGGAGGGCACACGATGAAGCAACAACTGACATCTCTCAAAGTACTTTGGCCGGCCGTCTCCAGTGGCGGATTGTACGTCATCGAGGATCTTCAGACGTCGTACATGCCGTATGTTTCTTTGCTTTTATATTTAAATTGTTTTCCATTGGTTTCGAGGTGTCTTGATTCCTTGACAGAGACACAGCTGCAGACGGCCGCTGATGTGCGCCAACTCTCGAACCATTTCTCATTGTTTGTTTTCATTGTCTCGTTCGTTCCTCTCTTCACACCTTCTTTCACTCAACAATACCTACATTGATTTCGAAAACAGGGAATATAGGGGCGGTCCTCAAGGAAAGTCAGGAACGGCGATGGAGCACGTTAAGGAGCTGTTTGAACACGTGAGCTGTGAGTACAGCGGCCTCGCCTGTGAGGAAATTCACTTGAATTTCGGCGACTGTGTTCGGAAGGCGTGCGCACTTGGTTAAAGAAATGTGCTGGGCAAAGCAGGAGCTCGTCCACACACGGCCGTTCTCGCGAGTGGTTAGACATCGCAGTGGTTTAAGTCTTTGTCGTATTCCAGTTCGTCAGTTGGCGCCAATAAAAAAGGCGAAAAACGCTGAGGAGCAGGCGAAAGGACCGTCCAGTCTCATAGAGATGCGCGACCGTCCAATCTCTTCTCGGCAAGACTTAACCATTCCATTTCCCAGCATTTGCTTCCGGCTGCCGCTAGACAGCAGCAGAATAACGAGTCATTGTCCCTCCCAAGCATGGGAGCGAGCGACGAGGTCGTGGAGCAGCTCCACGACGGGCATAAACAGTTGGAAGGTTTTGTACGATGAGCTATAAGCTAGATATTCATTGAAAGCGACTTTGTAAAGGCCTGCCAATGATTATCGAGGGAGAAGTTGTGTCCTATAACCAACATTGAAGGGGATCCAGTTATGAAAAAAGAGACGCAGCCAGCTAAAGAAAAATGTGGACAGTAATTCGCATGCGTAGAGCGAAGATAGAAACTGATAATGTATTTTTTACAACGTGAAGCATAACGCACCTTTTAAATCTTCTTTTGATGTTTGACCCTACCGAGAGTAGATTAAGTAACTGGGACTGAGACACGGCCCAGACACTTTCAAGTATTTCCAGATCTTGGGATTACAGCAAAACCTGCTGAGTCCGTATGGGACAGAAAATTAAGGCAGGATCAGCAGTCCTAGCTTCCTCCCTTTCCTCGACGCTTTCACGCTCCCGGCAACCGGACCATCCCCGACGCTTTCATTACGCGCGCCAGCTTTTTTGCCTCGACGCATTTTTCTGTCGAATGCCCGTCGATTTCTTCAAAAAACGTCCACTGTTTGTGGTTCCGCATCCCGGAACCGCGGAACATCTTAGCCTGGTATTCCTCTTTTGATTTCAAGACGTAGTGTGCCAGGAAGGCGGAAAAATGTGGAACCTTTGGGTGCGCGCCGTCGGGAGAGGCGCGGGCAAGAGGGCCGTCGATGCGTGATCCTGTCACGTCGACTGCAAAAGGTTGGGGCCGTGGTGAGAAAGACGACGACGAGGACAATGCGATGCCCTCGCTTTGCCTCTTCTCTGCCTCTTCTGCTGCATCAGTGGCCCCCTGGAAATCCCAGTAGGAGAAATGGTGAGGACCCAGGCAGGGCTCAGCGACGTCCAGGAGCCTCGTCGAAGCAATTGTCTTCACGGTCCAGTTGTTGCCGTCTTCGGAAGGCACACAGTCCTCAAACGCATCGGCGGTCAGCTGCGAGTCCGGCTTCCGTGAGGCTCTTCCACCGGAGCCGAACACCTTCCAGTACAGAGCCAAAGCTGCGGCAGCTCCCTCGTACTTTGAGAGGAGCAGAGGCAGTGAGCGACAGAGCGTTTCAGAAGATGTGGTTGCCTCGGAGGGTGAAGATGACGATGCAGATAAAGTAGCAGAAGCAGCAGTAGCAGCTGTTCCGGCAGCATTCGCAGTAACATCAGCATCGGCATTAGCAGAGGCAGCATTAGCGCGATCATGGGCAGTATCAGAAAGAGGAGCAGAAGACGAACTGGAACCAACGTCTGTAATCACGACAAACTCGTCGACGTCGAAAAAGGCGAGCCAAGCGTGCTTCGCCCTGTTTGTCTCGATGCAAAAATCGTAGCCGGCCATCTGCGGGAGCAAGGTTGGATGCGCATTGATATGTTCCTCGGTTAGAGGCGTGACGTGGATCGTGACACGAGAGGGGGAAGTGAAGGAGGAGGAGGAAAAGGTAGAGGTGGTGTTCTCGTTTGTCTCCTTTATTGCCGTCGACGGCACCCATGCCATCCTCGCCTCAGTTTCCCTTTCCCTTTGCTGTTTCTCTCTCATCGTTTCATTCTCCTTTGACGTCCCTGAAAGCATGGAAGCCGCTTCTATCGCCGATACGGGCGGAGAAGAACCGTGGTCGTAGATGTAAAAGGTGCGAATCCCGAGAGCTGCGTGCCACGCTATGAATTCCGGAAGGTCCGCTTTTTGATCGCGTTGGACGACGCAAGCTGCCACATAGTCTGGATCTAAAGGAGAGAGCGGCTCTGGTGGGAAGAGCAAGCGCGACAGCGGCGACAACGGCGACTGAACGTCGCCGTCCATACTGCTTTTGGTGGCACTTTGCCTAGCGCGGCGGCGATACTCGAGCTCGGCCGAGACCGCCGCTGCCCGCGCAGGCATCACGCGCTCGCGCCTGGGACCTTGCGGTGTCGTGTCATCGGTGGGCGGCTGCTTGCTGAATATTCGCGAGCGGAGCAAACGTAAGTCAGCGTCATCGGCTACGGCCGTATTCGTTCTCATCGACGCTGGAGAGCGTTTGCTGCTGGCGTCGTGCGCTTCTTCGCCTCGCACGCGTCTTTTGAGGCGCTTCGTATCGTGTCTTAGGAATTCTTGTTCTCTTCGTTTGCGTCCCGAGAGACTCCAAGAGAAAGCCGCAATGTAGGTTCTGGACGCTGCTACCACCGACGACCGCCGCGACAAAAGCAGCGCTGCGCCTCCAGTTCCGTTGCTGTCGCTTCTTGAAAAAGTAGTGCTACTTGCCAGGAGGAACAGTAAAATAGACGCCGTGAGTGCCAGTAGACTGTTTCTTTTGCTGTTGTGGCTGCTTCGCAGCGCGTGTGAAGAGACGGCGAGAGCGTATGGGTCCACGACGAGGAGAAACGGTGCGGAAAATGAGTCAGTGTCTTCTTTCTTCTTCTCTCTCCGTCTCTGTCTCTGCAATATGGGCTCCTGTTCCTCTCTTACCTGAGACGGTTCCTCCACGCACATGATGCAAGTGCAGGTTTTGATCTGAGAACAGGCAGCATGGATGCCGTCATGGACGACTGGGCCATGAAGCTGGTGTTTACCCCTTGTAAGACATTGACGCAGGTCTTTGCGCCGAGAAGGATACTTTTTTGCACGCTTAAAAAAAGGGAAAAAAGAATGCCGTACTAATCTTTCCTGCTCACTATTTTTCAATTCCGCTGCCCTGGTGACCCTCTGAACTCGGAAAATGCCGTTCGGGTCGTGCTTCAAGGCGCGCACCACCGCCCTAGCGTCACTTTGCTGCTGCACGGTTTTGATCACGCTGCTAGGGCCCATCAGCGCTCTCAAGCCCTCTCGCGACACGAGCATCACCCTCCAATGCAACAGCAAAAAACAAGGCCACCGCAAGAGCGTCCGTGATGATAATTTACTCGGCACCTCTTCCAGCGCAGCAACAAAGGGCCTGCTGTTCAACTCTCTGTTCTGGGACGAGGGCATGGACGTCACTCGATTCCACACCTGCCTCAAGGCCGAGCTCTCTCGCATCATGTTGGACCTCTCCGTCAAGGAAGAGAAGGAGACTGCAAAGGACAAACGGGACTCTTCTTCATCATCTTCTCACCGCCAACCACAACCCACCGCCCTCGTCGTCGGAGTCAAGTACGGCACCGAGGTGATCGAGCTCGCGCAGGCCGGGTTCGACGTCCTGGGCATCTAGCCGTTCCCGGAGTACGTGGCGCACGTCGTGAGCGAGGCCGCAAAGGCCAACGTACTCGACAAGGTCAACATCTACTCGGCGGGCGCAGGGGCAGAGCTGGGAAACATGAGCATCACGTACTACCAGGGCTCGGTGACGACGCCCATCGTCCGCGTCGACGACGTCGTCAAGAGACGGACAATCGACATCCTCTCCGTCGACGTGCACGGCGGCGCCACCAACTACGACGTGCTCTTGGGGGGCAATGAGTCTCTCGGCAGGGGGCTCTTCAAGTCCATCTGGTGCGAGCTGTTCCCGGACCCGCGCCCCATGGATGCCCCACCATTGCATAGCGACATGTTGCTGCAGAAGCATTGTTCCATGGTCGGCTGCTCGATAAAAAAAGCGTCTCTGGGCTCGGGCACGAGCTCAATGGGTACGCTATAGCTTGGACCAATATTTCGGTGGTTATATATGCAAAATCTGGCGAACGTAACAAAAAAAGAGGGGAACGGGAATGATTAGAGTTTTTCACGCCTTTTGTGATCCTCTTCCTCCTCTGAGATTAGGATGTGTGCTTGTGGCACAAAATAAGAAAGCAAATATAGGTTCTGTTTCTTTCCTCTCCCGAGATTTTTGAGATGTCAGCGTCTCGAGCAATATTGGCCATTCTGTGTTGGTGTTGCTACATGTAGAAAATGGCACCGCAGTTGGTAGCTTCTGCTTCTTCCCCTCTGCTTCGGGCAGCCGGTGTTCCGTTCATTAGACGCAAAACGGGTAGAGGCAGGTGCATTTCTCCACGTTAGCAAAGCTCGGCTGGGAACATCCCATCTTGCGGGACCTCTCGCAAACCAACGCCGGTCTTTGCAAACCGCTTGAATTTCAGCGCATCACCGATCTGTACCCGTCCTACTCTTTCAGCGACCTGGCATCTCACCGAGCCATCGTATTTCTGCCGTACCAGGTCTCCATCATGAGTTTTTTTGAATATTACAGGATGGGCACCCAGTTGTTCGTGCCGAGCAAGGACCTGTTGCTCGAATGGGACGACAAGTACGACGTGATGAACGAGCGCGTTTATGGTCATTTAAGGCGCGACGACGGTCATATAAGGCCCGAAGATGGTGGTGGCACACTCAGCAAAGGTGCGGAAGTACACGACGATCGAGGTCGCCTCCCCGACCCAAACGTAAAGGCCAACTTCAAGTACTGGATCCACCTTTGCGACTTTTATGTGTTTCCGCACGTGCAGTACTTTGACTCCTGGAAGGATTTGGTCGGCAAGCTGCGGAGTGTTGACACAAAAGGCGTCAGCAAAGCCATGTTGAAGTACAGCGACGAGCAACGACCGGAGTTGGTCGAGAAATGGCGCAAGGTGATGCGAAAGGTTGCACCGTCTGGCGAGAAGGGCGCTCGCGTTGTGCCGAGCGACTTTGACGAGGCTATGAAGGGCTTGTATGATGAACCGGTGCTTTTTCCTACAATTCCTGTAATTTCTTGCTGCAATTAGCAAGCATCTGCTGTTGCGGAAAAAGTTATTTCTGTAAGCATCACCTTGCCAAAAAATCGTTCTACGACGACGCGCGGCTCCACTGATCGAGCCAGAAGCACTCGAGCCAGAGAGTAAAAAAGTTCCTTTTAATTTCCCGAAGTCCACCCTTCCCAGTCCCCGTGCTCTGTCGGGTAGGAACAGCTCAACGGAGGCAGTGGCGCGGGTCTCATATCACATCGCCCTTTGCGAGTGATACAGTAATCAAAAGGCTCCCTTTTGGCTGATAGTCCACCATGGAAATGCTGAAGCGCATCTTCGAGCAGGACGAGATTGCACTCCCCTTTCGTAAGTAGAGCGTGTTTCATGAGCGTCTCCGGATGAAAGCTTATGTGTTCTTTAGTTATGTAATGCTCCATGTCGTGCAGAATTCGCACGCTGGACGGTGTCGCCAGCGCCGGGGTTGTGGCGGTCATGCTTTTTGGCTGCCTTTACGCGCCATCCAGGCAGCGGTCTTTCCCGGAAAAGATGAATCCGAAAAAGTCGATGGAATCGACATTGGACTCGGAAGCAATCTCGATGTTGGAGCATGGCGAAGAGGTTGACAAGTTCAGAGGCAAAAGCAGCGAAATTTGAGTTATGGTATATTGTGCTTGAAAAAATGACGAAGGAAGCACGTGGGAAAAAGACCTCTTTCATTTGTTTTCTTCCTACAAAACTTGGGAGACACACTGTTGATATGGTAGTCGATTTTAAAGAACAAAGGTTTTCGCATAGTGCTGCCTATCCTTTTTAAATTGAAGTATTCGACAACTATGTCTTCTTTTCTTTTTGTTCTAGTGAGGGGCTCGCATGCATGCATTGAAGAAAAGTAACTTTTTGTGAAGGTCTTTCGATACTCCTCACGTTTTTCTCTGAGTCTCCTTTTTTCCGCATGTTTTTCCTGCCATTTTATCCTTGTGATACATTTCCCAATGCAGATTTGAAATCCTAATGCAAGTAAGTCCCGACTGAGATGCCCCGCGAGCCATCGTGGGGAGCCATAGAAGTGGACAGGAGCTTTCGCAGAGTACCGCGGCGCTGGTGCTCCTCAAGCGCGGCGTCCACGCAATAGTGGGCTGCACACTGCGTGTCATCGACGAGCATCGTGTTGAAACGTGGATTCGCCAGATTATGCATGTGCGTGATGTCAGCTAGGGAGACATTGTACGAGTGTCCGCCGTCTACGGAGAGCAGGTCGCACTTCGTTTTTGGGCTCTCGGCAGCGAATTGAGTGACCGTGCGGAGAGAATTTCCCTTGATAATGTGCAAGCGAGAGGCGGCGTTGACGATACCGAGGGACCTTGCTTCCTCTGACAAGAGAAATTGCTCTCCGAGGGGAGCATAATCGTGATCCCAGATATCAAACATGACTATCTCGGCCTCTGGGTTCGCCCACAGCCATAGACTGGCGCTATGACCTCCGTTGAAGCCGATCTCGCAGATGCGGCGGACATTGCTCATGCGAGCGAGTGAGGCATATATTTTGCGCTCCTCGATCGTGCTTCCCGAGTGGCCTTCGGTGAGGGCGGTGCCGATGAAGCGCTTGTCTAATGCAGCCGCTTTTAAAGTCACTATTTAAAGTTACACATCGACACACGTTATTATGACATATCGTTATGGAGAAGGTGATGCCGAATTCGAGCGTTGTCTATGTTTCAGCGTACGTACTCGCAGACGTCGTCCGCTCTCTGTTTGCCGAGGCTATGTACGCGTTCGCGCCCAATAGAAAGCCGTTCATTTCAAGCACGCTGGTTGTTTTCATGATCGAGCTCAGCAAGTTGTTTGCAGCATTTACCATCGTCCTGTTCACCACCCGAAACTTTGGTATGCAAGACCTGCGACATTTTATGATCCCCGCGGGGCTCTTCTTTACGAATAGTTGCTTGTACTACTGGATCCTCACGGGCGCATCTGCCGGCGGATTATCCTTGCTTATGCAAATCCGTTTGCCATGCACAGCGACCGCGCATCACTTTATGGTGAAGAAACAGAGATCGTGGAAGGCATGGACGTCGCTGGCGTTTGTGTTTGTTGGCGTTCTCATAGCTCAAGTTCACGCGAATTTCGAGCTCACAGACTCGCGAACCCTCTTGGTGGCCCTGATCATCTGCGTCAATTCATCGCTCGCTTCCGTCAATTTCGCTTAATATTTTTGTACATGAGATCGAGGTACTGGTCACGACGTGGCAAGAGCGTTCAATGTCATCCACTGCAGCTTCTGTTATGCCAGTGATTATATGTCATTCACGGGCGGTTATTGCCAAAGGAAGCATAAATGAAGCCAGCTTCCCTCGTCCCAGAAGCGATGGATGATCTTCCTGTGCCGGGAGCACCATATTTCGTCACCCAATGGTCCTTTAGCTGCCGCGTCTGCGCAATCACACACGGCTGGACCGAGGATTTCTTTCCATGCTCAAGTACCCAAGCTTAAACCATTTAATCAAAGCGCCGCGTTTTATCCCCACGAAACCCCTCTGTCTCGCGACATCTTTGTGCGTATCCTTGAAACATGTGTGATTGCACATAATGTATATGAACTACTTTTACTTTTTAAATGAGACACACCTGATGCTGGGACACAGCCTCGAGCTCGGCCGGCTGCATCTTCCACGAGGCCGCGGACATGGTCAACGCATCGACACGGAGCTTCGCGATGACTTTTCCTTTGGGTTGCGCCTGGACAATGGCTTCAAGATCGAGTGCCTGGCTGGACGACAGAGGCGCCGCAAAGCGCATGAGAGTCATGTGCACGATGTCGTTTTTGTACGGCTCGTACAGCGGGTAGCCGATGCGCGCAAGCGTCTTGCGGACGGTGTCTCTGACGTGGTTGAGGCTGCTCGTCGGGTGGCCGACGAGCACGAGGCTCCCCCGGGTCAGGACGACGCGCGTGAAGTGCACCTCGAAGGGACGCATGCTGCGAAGGAGGATTGCTTCGATGACCTCGGCGTAGTCGTGAGGGAGCGGCACGGATCCGAAGATCTCAAAGCCTACAAGCTGCATAAACGTCAGGTGTAGCCGGCCAAACATCGTGTGGTTGCTGTCGCAGTCGGGTCGAACGCGGTAGATGGCGTGCGACGTCCCAAAGCTCTCCTGCAGCTGTCCCATCAGCAAGTCGAGGCGGCTGAACGAGTGGAAGTTTTCGAAAGAGCACAGCGTGTACGCGGCAAAGCACCTCGCGGGCTGGTCCTGGCGCCGAAGGCTCGCGTCGAACGTGTAACCAAGTTTCGCAATCGAGTCTTTTTGTCTCTCTTCCAGCTTATCGTAGATTTGTTTCATCTCCTCGTCGACGTGGAGAGACATGTGCGCTTCGGCGAACTTGGACACCTCCTGCAGGCTGCAAAGAGGCCAGCAGCTTTTTACCGGTAGAGTCTTGAAGGAGAGCCCGGCGCGAACCGCTTCGTTGTAAACAGGCGCCAGATAGTAGAGCCCTTTGTGCTTCACTCCGCGCTTGACGATAGTCCTAGACGCAGAAAGAAACGCGTCCGCGCTCTTCCAGTAGTAGATTCCCGTGGTCGCGATGTTACTGACCGGGACCTTTTCGTGCACGTCGACGAGGTCCAATCCGGGGCGCACGCGAACATAGCTGCACCTCGGGTCGTTGGACTCGAACGTCGTGAGGGCGCCATCCGCGCGCGTGTCGACGAGGTCATCAATCGACGACCCCGGAAGCCACGAGGTGACGGTGCTCCCGTTGCAAAAGATGACGGGCGCGGACCCGTCGAGCTTCTCTGCGATGGCGAGGACGGTCTTCAAGGAGCCGAGTGTCTCGCCGTGCACGGGCAAGACGACCGTCGGCCTGAACCCGACGATGCGAGGCAGCAGGCTCTCGAGCTTGAACCTCTGCATCTGCGCCTCCTTGACGACAAACACGAATTTAAGCTCGTACCTCGATTTTAGGAAAGGCTTGAGCACCCACTCGATGGCCGGCGAGCCGTTGACGTCAGACAGGAACAGAGGGAGCTCGCTCGGGACTGCCTCGGGCCCGTCAATCCAGTACTGCTGGCTCTCGCCGGCCAAGGGGACGACAACCGTGATGGGCTTGACGCCCTGGTTTATGGTGCTGATGCGTTCGACGATGGAGGGAGCGCGTACGTCTTTCGGTCCACGCACTTTGAAAAGCGGGCATCCTGCGCGAACGCACGCCTCGAAGCCCTTGACCGAGTCCTCGATGACCAGCGTCGACTCGGGCGGAACTCCAAAAGTAGAACACGCCTTCAGGTAGATGTCCGGGCCGGGCTTGGCGCGCTGCACGTCCTCGTTGGAGAAATAGGCGTCGACCAGCGGGAGCACTCCGATCGAGTCGAGGATGTTGAAGACCGAAGACTTGATGCAGTTTGACGCGACGGCGAGCGGGTACCCGTGCTCCTTTTTCAGGGCGCGGATGGTCGCGAGGAGCGTCTCGTCGGGCTTGAGCTGCTCGCGGACCATCACCTCGGTCAGCTCCTGCTTTCGCAACCAGATTGGGCGGTGCATGTCCAAGGGCAAGTCCTTCTGGATCGTCATCAGGCGCAGCTTCTGGTTGGTAGACAGGCCGTCGTAGACAGTCTCGTGCTCGGGCCTCGAGATGATGAAATCCTCCCCCGCCACCGCGCGGATGGCTTCGTTCAGGGCGTCGTAATGAAGGTCCTTGGACTCGACGAGGACGCCGTCGAGGTCGAACACGATCAGCTGGATCTTTGACGACGGAAGCTTGGAATCAGAACCGGCAGCAATGGCATTTTCAGCACCTCCGTTACTACCGGCGCCACTGTAACCTTTCAATCGGCGCTGCACGTACTCATGGCGCAGCATTCCGACGTCGTCCGCGCAGATCCCGAAGATGTCCTTGTCGAGCAGATTGACCGGGTCGGAAAACATGACGGCAACCGAGTTGGGTCCCTGCAGGGGCTTGTCCGGGTACACCCATACATGCCTCTTGGACGTCAGGGTGCACTCGTCGACGTCGTGCGAGAAGCAGTTGATTCGGTCCTCCTGAGACAGCATGCGCAGGGCGGCGCCGTTCTTGCAGTGGATCCACAGGCGGTCCTGCAGCAGGAATTCGTATGGCACCATGTACTGGGGCTCGTCGTGACCGAGCCACCAAGACGAAGATGGTGATGACGAGGACGAAGAGAAAAGCGAGGACCCGTTTCCGTTGTGGTCGCGGTATGCATCTTCGCCACCACCACCACCAGCAAGACCCACATCGTCTCCGTGGATGAACCAGGCGTCGATCTCGACATCAAATCCCAGAGCAAGGGCCTGCTTGATGTACTCCGGCTTGTTTTCTTTCTCCTTGTTCGCCCCGTAGACGTTGCCCCTGTGCGCGATGAAGCGCATGGGCCCGCACGCGATCTTCTCTGGAGGCGGCAGATTGGACCCACGGGCGCGCACATAGTTGGTCAGAAAGGAGGTGAGGTCGTGTGGCACCCCGAGGCCCCACATCTTGTCGCAGAAGGACAGCTTAAACTTCATCCCTTCGGCCACGCCCTCGTTGTAGACGGGAGCGACGTAGAACTCACCGTTGACGCGGAAATCGCGGGCGATCATCTTGTCAGCAAGGCGCACGAAGTCGCGACCGCGACGCCAGTAGTAGTATCCCACGGTCGCGTTCTCGCTGATGACGTTCTTCTCCTGGATGTCGGTCACGCATCCGCGCCCGTCCACCTTGGCATACGACCACTTGACGTCATTCTCGGACATCGGAATGCGGAAGCACAGGACGTCTCCGTCCGAGGAGTCGAGCTGCTGCGCCATCGACGTCCAGTAGTCCACCGCGGACCACTCGACAAACTGGTCCGAGTTGGCGATGAACAGCGGCGTCTCGTCGTCGATGACTCCGCGCGCGAGCAGACAAGTGCACGCCGCGCCCTCGGTCACTTCGTCGACGTAGACCACTTCGACAGAGGAGGCGCCGGGGCACGATTCCACAAGGGACTTTAACGAGGGGGTTAGTCCGTACTGCTTTTCGTGCTCCCTGAGCACGAGGAAGATGAAGCGAGCCTCGATGACCCCCGGGGCGTTGACGTTGTCGATGACCCAAGAGATCATCGGCTTACCCGCCACGTCGATGAGCGGCTTGGGCTGCACAAACCCCGCGTTGGCAAAGCGCGAACCCTTCCCTGCCATGGGGACGAGGATATTGACCTTCATATCTCGTCAGGCGAAATGCTTATGAAAGGGGGTGGGGGTCTTTTTCAGGTGTGCTCGACCCTTAAATCGCTATTCCTGCCTTAATGCAGGAACAGCAGCCAAGAAGTATGGACGAAAAAAGCGCAGGAAGAGGGGGAAGAAGTAGGGCAAGTCTGATTGGCAGACTCGACGTCACGAAAAAGAGGAACTGTGAAACACGCGAAAAAATGGAGTGAATTGCAGAAAACGGCGCGGCACAATTTTGTTCTGCCCACGCCCTTTCTCCTTGAAAAAAAGAGTTCGAGGCATCAAAGAGGGAAAGCAAGTAGGTCGGCAATTATAACACAGTCTTTCATTCAGAAGAAATTGTTGCCCTAGCAAGGCGAAGCGATTGCAAAATTGCCCTTTTGACAAGGGAAAGGATTTCCAGTGAGGTCGCAACATCAAAGAGGGGGCAATACCATATTCAGGTTTTCTGAAGATAACTGCCCATCAAGGCAAATCGATGGCAAGATGACGCCTTCATCGAGGGAAAGGAAATTGTTTCTCTTGAACTTTCTTGCTGATGATGCAAGCAGCGCCAGCGAACTGAGCAACGGGTACTGGCATCGCTGCCGCTAGGCCACCGTCGACTGCTCCTTTCCCCATCGCTCCTGCACCTGCAGGACTGGCGGAGCTGTTCCATTCGAGTCGTTTTTTTTATTTTCGTCCGTCTCCACCGAGTCCATTATTCGGCCGACCTCCTTGAGCGCCTCGACGGCATCTGCCGGGATACCACCACTGGGTGCCGAAAACACGGCGCTCCCAGCGACGACGGCGTCGCATCCGGCTTCGGCGACCAAGGAAATCGTCTGCATGTTGATGCCGCCGTCCACGAGTACGATCGTGTCCTGGGAACGACCGGCATTCTGCACCAGGCCCTTGGCCTCTCTGATTTTATCCAACGCGAAAGGCAGAAGCTTCTGACCGCCCGCGCCCGGGTCGACGCTCATGATACAGATGACGTCGACCAGTTGAATCACGTGTTGCAGCGCGCTTACGGGCGTGTGCGGGTTGAGTGCCACGCCGGCCCTGACGTCTCCAGGCAAGCTCTTGATCTTGGTCAGAGTGCGGTGCAGGTGAGGGCACGTCTCGGCGTGGACGGTGATGATACTTGCTCCAAGCGCAGAGAACGCATCGATGTGCCTCTCGGGGTCATGAACCATCAGGTGCACCTCAAAGGGCAGCTTCATGCGCTTTGCCAAGCTCGCGACGACGGGCTGTCCGAAAGAGATGCTGTCGACAAAGGAGCCGTCCATCACGTCAAGGTGAAACCAGTCGGCCTGACTCTCATTGATGGCGTCGACCGCGCTCCCCAGGGAGCAAAAGTCTGCAGCCAGCAAGCTCGGCGCGACGAGGAGCGAACGCCGTGGAGATGCCATGTTTTATCTTATTTGCTTGTTTTTCATTTGTGATTCTCTTCCTTTTTTCCTCTCCCTTTTCCTTCCTTTAAATCTGCAGAAAAGAATCTATCACTTTACACGGAAACTAAACGCCGCAAACGTGACGCACACTGTCGCGGCTACTCCAGCAGCAATTACCTTGCGGGTCCGCACGTCGAGCCTCGCTTCGTTGTCGGAAGAAGGGATCAGAGCGTAGAGCATCACAGCCAAAATGACGCTGATGCAGCCTGCCCCGCTGACGAAAGTCACCTCGAGCCCGAAGAAAAGCAGCGACACTACTGTCAAGACTACCGTCGTCACGGCACTTGCCAGCGTTTTGACGATCGCGTTGGAATATTTGTAGACAGCAGTCAGGACGAGGCCGAAGCACGCATTTGTAGCGATGACGCACAATGATAAAGCTGTGAGACCTTCAAAAAATCGAGGGAACCCTGGATCCAAGTATGCTTTCAGGTGGTGTCCCGCTCCGTTGAGAACGACCCCGATACCATACATGACTATGTTTTGCTCGTGCAAGGTAAGGGGCATCGTCTTAAGCTGTTCCTCATTCCAAACGCCGGTCATGGCGGTTATTAACACGGAGACAAGAATCCACCCGTATGCGGACGCTGCAAGTACCGTCTGTCCCTTGCACGCGTCGTACTGCACCACGACAAGGCCGCACGCCTGTATCGCGATTGCAATCCACTGCTGCTGCGAGACGACCCGACCCATGCAAATGCACCAAACCAGGGCCGTGATGGCGCCTGATCCGGCCTTGAGGAGGTTGATTGACGCCGGGTCGGCGCGTAAAAAAAGCAGAAACATAAGTTGGTTGTTTGCAAAGTAGAGCACCGCCAACGTCCCGATCTTGAAGACAAGCCCAGGTTTCTTCAAGGAAACGCGCGTGGCCTGGATTGCCTGCGCGAGCGACTGGTGTTTCGGCCGCTCCTTGGCGTAGAGCGTCATGCTAATGACGAGCTTTCCAATCTCAGCCAGGGTGAACGCGGCATAGGTCGAGTACGCATAGCGCGACTCCGTCTGCGAGACTTTGTACAACGTACCCGACATAGTCTGCAGGACGACAAGAGCAATCAAAGGGAAAAGCGCTCGACGGTCGACGAAGCTTTGCTGCTGTCGTTGATGCCAGAGCTTATCCTGCTGATGAGGGAGTCGGTCATCGAGACAGTTCGTGTCACTCTTGGCATCAATACTGCGGTCGGTACTGTCTGCGAGTACTGGAAACTTTTGTTGTAATGGAATACGGTCCATTTAGCAGTTTTATTTGACGGGAGCACTTCCCGTCGCATGAGGAAACTAAACTAGGCGTTATAATCTAATGATAAAATGAAAAAAACACTTCGTGCATCCCAATCCGACTTATTTTTGTGAGGGGAGAAAAGAAGAGGAACGGGTCTCTTGCAGTTTAGCTTTCCCTTGCCTTGAGCAAGAAAACGAGTACTTATCTCACCAAAAGGAGCCAGGATCATTTTTTCTTAATAAAGCTTTGCTTTTATAGGAGCAAATTAAGAGCTGCAAAATAAGCATAAAAACAATGGCAGAACAAAGAAAGAGAAAATTGCAGTCAGCCAAGTGGGCAGCATCTCACACATTCTATGTAAAAGCCTCCCGCTTCTACCAAGAAAAATCGCAGTACGAAGCACAAAAGAAATATTTAATGGGTCCTTACCTTGAGAGGAAGATCGCGCCAGAAGCGGATGCGGAAGAAGCTCGGGCGACTTTCGCTGCTGTAGCCACCGCCGCTCCTACAAAAGTAGAGGCGAACACGAGAGATGCCGTCAAGTGCATCCCGAGAGACACGTGCATTCTCACGGGCTCTCGGGAGCCTGGCGACCTGCAAGACCTCTTCACTCTCGAGAAAATGCCCGTGAGCATGTATTGCGTCGACGGCCCGATTGTGGAGGACGCCCACGCGGACATGAAATGGAGCATCAGCAAGAGCGCGGGATGCGTGCAGCTCTCTAACCTCGTTCCCCTGGACGTACTGTACCAGCACGAGCACGGGTCCGGTGCCGTCGGAAGCGTCTGGAAGGACCACCATGAGCAGTTTTGCGACTTCTTAGCGGCCCACGGCGTTCGTCGCCCGCTCGAAATCGGTGCCGGGCACGGGATCTTGGCCAAGCAGTTTTTGCAAAAGTATGATGGCAAGGACTGCGACAAAGAGATTGCTGCGGGCTGGGTCATCGTCGAGCCCAACTTGCCCAGCTGGAGGCATGACCGCGTATCCATGGTCGCCGGTATGTTTGACAAGGACTTCAAGCTCCCGTCCGACATCCCGTCAGTCGACGCCGTCGTCCACTCGCACACGTTCGAGCACATGTACTCCCCTCGCGAGTTCTTGGGAGACGTGTCTCGCTTCCTCGACGTGGGACAGAAGCACCTGTTCTCGCTCCCGAGGCTCGACCTGTGGCTCGAGCGCGGCTATAGCAACGCCCTCAACTTTGAGCACACGATCCTGCTGACCGAAGGGATCATCGACGAACTTCTCCGCTTGACGGGCTTTGCAGTAATCGAGAAAAAGTATTTCCGAGAGGACCACTCCATCTTCTATGCGACCGAAAAAGTCAAGGATCCTCTCATCGCCGGGGAGGCCGGTCGGGAAAGCTTCAACGAGTATGCTGCGAACAAGACTCTCTTCAGCGACTTTATCTCGAAGCAGCAGGCAAACGTCGCGCGCATCAACAAACAGCTGGCCGCTGAAAAGGGCGAGGTGTACTTGTTTGGAGCGCACATCTTCTCGCAGTTCCTCATCGGCTTCGGGCTGGACACGTCGCGCGTGGTGTGCATCATCGACAACGATAAGAACAAGCACGGCAAAAGGCTCTACGGCACGAAATACACCGTTTGCCCCACAGAGGCTGTGAGGCAGGCAGAGAAACCCCTCGTCGTGCTCTGCGCCTGCGCCTACAGGGACGAGATTGTGCGAGGAATCCGTGAAAATGTGCGCGAGGATGTCTCGTTTGTCGAGTAAAACGTCAGTTTTAGAAGATGAAGTTGAAAGCCTGCGAACGCGTCGAAGAACAAAGTTCTAGGAGACTGATTCGGAAGAAAGATCGGGCGAAGAAATACAGCGGTTTTTTTAGCGTAATCTGCACTACCCACAAGATCGACGTTATCTTTATTTACAAGGCATACCCTCTCTGGGCTGAAATCGAGCACGCTGCCAATCTTGAAGAGTGTCGCGTTTGAAGCGGCTGTGTAACTCCGTCTCCCTGATGATGTTCTGCTCCCGCCCGTGCAGGGGGGAGAGGGGTTCGGGGCGAACAAAGTCGCCATCGAGTATTGCTCCCACTCTGATCAACGCAGCTGGGCTCAATGAGACCGTGGCCGTGAAAACGCGCAATATGGGTCGCGAGCCAGCTCTCACTTGCAGTACGTTTTGTCAAACTACCACAGTTTTGTCAAACCTGCCTCGGCACGTCATGTTTTTGCAATCAGACGTCGAAGATGTCGACAATGTGCTTGACAAGTTGATCCAGGCGACGGAGCAAACGGGTTTCCTGGGGCTTGGAATCTGGGGCAAATGCAACTGCGACAACTGCAACCTCGTCCCTGGGAAACTCGTGCGCATCCGAGAGATTTGGGCGCTCGCCACGGGGACGCTCTGTCTTCGCGACTTTCAGGCCAACTTTCGCGGACAGATGCTCCATTCAAAAATACGCGTGCATAGGCATCCTCCGAAGCTTTACCTGATGTTGCTGCGGTCTTTGTATGCCATGCCCGGGCACGCCCTTCACGGTGACCTAGGGTTCATAGACGAGAGCGATTTTAGCCGAGACATTCGGAGAGCTGTTGGCATCCAGGGTGCCCACGATTCGCTGTTTGGCCACATCGTGGAGTGCCATTTTTGACTGCTGCAGCGTTGATGCGCACCATGGGTGCTTGGACTGATCGGATGGCATACGAAGACGCGTTGCAATGAAAACAGGAAGGGCAACAAGTATCAAAGACGAGTCGCGAAGAAAAATGGAGGGCACTTTTACTTTCTCTTCCAGCAACTATGCGGAAAAGGGCCCCTGCTCATCGACAAGCATTCCGCGAGGAATGCAACTCTCAAACGAGAGCACGCGCGCCGATGCTGCTGCTGTGCACCATGTCGTAAAAAAGCGCCGCAAAAACTTGAGGCCGAGAGTCTGCTGGCCCGGGCGCAGGGGCTGTCAGCTGTCATCCCTCGACATCTGTCGAAGCAGTCGGTGATTTCTCTCCTCACTTCTTCCTTGCAGGAAACCATAAAAAGATTGTTCAAAAAGAGAAAGAAAGAGTGAAACAAAAGGGCGCAACGACGAAAGAACGCTACCGCTCTTGCTTACGTAACATTGAAATGAAAAACAGTTCTCCATCGGTAAGAACGTTTTCAATCGAAGGAACGTCTCCACAGCTCACTTTCGCGCGGCATCCATGTTACGCAAAAACCACTCGACAGTCTCCACGAGCGCTTCATTAAACGGCGTGAACGAAAAGTTCGGAAGGTATTTGCGGAGCTTGGCGTTGCATGCCGTTTTCTTATACTGACCGTCAGCAGCAGCGTTGTCGAAGATGACGTCTCCTTCGAATTTCATTGCCTCTGCAATTGTCCGCGCGACGTCCTCTATAGAGATTTCGTCCTCTTCGTCAACGGACAAGATGACGGGATCGACCTCGTCGTACGAGCGAAGAACCCACAGCATGAGCTTCGCAATATCCTTTGAGAAGATAAACTGGCGCAAGGGCCTGCCACTTCCCATAATAGTAAAAGGCTTGCTGTGTTTCTTGGCCAAGTAGCATTTGTGAATAAGCCCCGGAATGACGTGACTGTCTTTCAAATGGAAGTTGTCGTACTTTCCGAAGATGTTGGTTGGGATCACGGCCGTAAACTTGCTTCCGTATCGAGCCGCGTACAGACGGTTCTGGACGTCGACCATGCGCTTGGCATAAGCATACCCTTCGTTAGAGAAATGCGGCGGACCGCTGTGGATCATAGTCTCGTCGATCGGGTAGGTCGTCTTGTCCGGGAAGATGCACGTGGAGAGGCAAGAGACGAGTTTCGTGACGCCGCGCTTGTGGCATTCTTGCATCACGTTGTCCTGCATCGCGACGTTTTTCCGCCAAAATTCGACCTTGTCCGTCATGTTGGCAAACAGGCCTCCCACTTTACCGGCCAAGTGGAGAACGTGCGTCGGGTTGATTCTCTCAAAAAGAGCATGCGTTTCTTTTGCGTTTGTAAGATCTGCATCCTTGGATCCGGCGAAAAAGAAAGTCCAGCCCGGGATGGGCTCCGATTCGACGATTTCGCGGACAGCGTTGCCGACAAGACCAGTACCCCCCGTGACGAGCACAATGGCTTCAGAAGGGACGATGATGGCGTCTTTTTCTGTGGTACGATTTTGGATTATCTTGAAGAAGCATGAGCGTTTGAGTCGGCACGGGAAAATCATGGAGCCGCTCATCTTATCCATCTCGCTCGCTCTCGGTCACCGCCTACCTAAAAGTCCTTCAAGCACTTCTGCGACGGACTTGGGCTTGACGCCTAGCACATCTTGCATCATCGCGACGTATACGGACGAGTCTGATGGCGACGTCATGGGGCGGGACGTGCCGCCCACTCTGACAGAGACCGTTTTGACAGCGTCTCGAGGAAGTCCGCGCGCGCGGGCCAGAGCTCGTGCAAAGTCAGCACGCGACATGCGCTCTGGTCCGGCCACGTTGATAGCACGCCGTCGACGGAACAATTTTGTGGAAGACACATCGTTGACGTTTCCACCGGCTGCGGTAGTGCCCTCGTCACTGCCAGCACGAGCTTCCACGGAGATGACGTGGTTGCTGGCGAAAAAGCTATGGAGATCTCCACCGGAAAAGCTCCCTTCTTTCGAAATAATTTTGACGGGAGGCCAAAGTCGCACAGATGCAGAGACGGCGGCGGCTACGTCCGTCACGGACACAAAGTTGCGCCACTCGTCGTCGAAAAAAGCAACCTTACTTTTCCCGTCGAGAACATTGTTGCAGAATTGCAGAAAGCGTTCCCCTTTCACAGGTCCGAGCAACTCAGGAAGGGGCCCGTACATCACGGAGGAGCGTAAGATAACGTGGTGAGGGTATCTCGCCTCAATCATTCCCTCAGCATCGGCCTTTTGCGCCCCGTAAACGTTGACTGGAGCAATGGCATCGGTCTCGCGCCACAGCGAAGGGATTGCATCGCCACGCGAGTCTCCGTAAACCTGGTCTGTGGACAGCTGCACGAGCAGAGGGGCCCATCCAGTGCTTTGCGCATGCCTGCAAAGATTATCCACGAGCATTGACGGAACGTTCACGCTCTCCGTTTCGCTGGGCCGTGTCTCGCATTCTCCTGGGAAAGAGATAGCCGCGCAGTTGATGACGGCCGCGAGCCTCCCATTCACAGCGGCCTCGGTCGCTGTGTCAAGGGCATTCTGGAGGCCGGCGCCCGTGGCGAGGTTGCCGACAGCCCTTGTAACTCTGGGATGGCTCAGCTCAGACTTTGCTGCTGAAGATTGCAAGACGGTTACCTGTGACGTTTTTAGGAATTTCGGTGCAGTTTTCGTGTATCTTGAGCCACGGTGTGGTGGGGGAGGGGGAGCGGTGTTCTTCGAGAGGCATAGAAGCAGAATAGGACGCTGTGTTTCTGTTTCGAATGGGTTATATGCATTCGTGTCTCGCAGGGGTGCAATTGTAGCTTTGTCGTCTCCAGAGTCAGCATGATGCTCCCTCGTATTTATCCTTTTCCCTTTCTCATCCCAAAACGAACCAACGATCCAACGATCACGTACCGCATAACCTGTCTCAAGAAGCGATCCAACGACGTACTGGCCCAAAAATCCAGTTCCGCCGGTGACGAGCACCGAGGAGCCTTGCTTTGGGTCAGGCATGACGAAAACGTTAGATTTTGTGCAAATCGCCGGAAAGCAGAGAACAACGTGAAACCTAGAGGAAAATTCCAAGAGGGGCGGGAGCGAATGTATCAGGAAGAGGGATTAAATGCAATGTGATCCTTGAGCCAGCAGAAGCTTTGAACACATTCATCGACACACATTTTCCCATTTTAGCCAACAGCAAGGGCAAAATAGCCTCAATAGAGTCCGGATGCCTCTCGCAGCGACACGAAATAATACCCCTGACACAAGAAAAGGACCTTTTCATGGTCTGTTTTGACCGATTTTGCCCGTGCCCAGCCACCCCTGCCTCTTCCTCTATCGGTTGAAAAACATTCCAACCAGATGAGAAACAGAGAGGAATGCGTCCACGGAACAGCTTGTTAGAATATTTCGCCTTTACCATCTGTTGCGTCGCTCTCCTTGATGTCTATTTCCGAGTTGAGCAAGCAGTACTTCCGAGTAGCCTTTGGCGAGGAAAGAAAGGAAGGAGCGAGAGGACCGTGTTTGACGGCAGCCATGAGAGTCACGCAACCTCGCTGAATACTGAGTCCATGTCCTCCGGAACCCTCGAGCGCTTTGCGAAAGCTGCTTTCAACGCCAATGACGTAAGAGCGGCATTGAATGACATCTGGCGGAGCCATTCTCTGTCAGAGCTTAAGGACTATCTCCATCCGAATGATGGGATCTCGGATACAATATCGAGCCTTGAACGCTTCTTGTGCACTCAAGAAAGATACACGGCGCACGTCGACACCTTCCAGTCTGCAAGAT
>Ga0315274_10001998_pt1 | contig 31225 bp, 29 predicted proteins | sample YL17G02_20_MG_FD_203700 | JGI IMG/M metagenome (GOLD analysis project Ga0315274, IMG submission 203700) | Sediment microbial communities from Yellowstone Lake, YNP, Wyoming, USA - YL17G02_20 | ecosystem: Environmental > Aquatic > Freshwater > Lake > Sediment | place: USA: Wyoming | collected...
TTACCAACGGCATCAAAGATGATATCAAAAGGCTCGTTGCTCTTTATAAAATCCTCTTTGGTATAATCAATTACCTTTTCGGCTCCCAGAGATTTCACCAATTATACTGAGACCTTTCAGATAAAACCGAAACAGAAGACCGAGGGCTTTACCCGGCTTCGAGGCGAAGCTGCCCGGGTGCCCCGAGATTTCAGGATAATTGAAGAAAGCCACCCAGTTAAACTGGGGCATGACATATCGGTTGAAAGCATACCAGTAAATCACTCTCTCCCCGGTGCCTGTGCCTACTTCATTCATACGCCCGAGGGAACCATTGTTTATACCGGCGACCTGCGATTTCACGGCTACGGCGGGATGTTGACACAGAAGTTTGTGCAAAGGGCATCTCAAGCAGAACCTCTGGCTTTGCTTTGCGAGGGCACGAGAATAGATGAGACCAAATCCGTAAGTGAGCAGGATGTTCAGGAAAAAGCGACTGAAATTGCGCAGGGCAAGAGCCTGGTTATAGTGGATTTCCCGGTAAGAGATACCGAGCGCATGACGAGCTTCCTTGAAGTAGCAAAAGCCACTGGCCGCAGGCTCGCTATCAGCCTGAAGCAGGCTTTCCTACTGAAGCAGCTTGAGGGCACTGCCGGTAATGCCCCCTCCCTCAATGATAAAAATCTCGCCATCTATCTCAGGAGAAAGGACTGGGGGCTTATCACCAAAACCGGCTACCCCGCGGAAATAGTCAGACAGGACTATGAGGAATGGGAAAGGGAATTTCTCAATCACCCGAATGCCGTTACCTGTGACGATATATCTTTAAATCAGACGGATTTCATCGTCCGTATTGACTTCTTCGAACTTCCTGACCTGACCAGTCTCAAACCTGCTAAGGGTTCATGCTACATTCGCTCTCTAACCGAGCCGCTAGATGAAGAGGACCTCATTGACCTTGAGAGAGTTGAAAACTGGCTCAAGCTATTCGACCTTTTCCCCTACCATAAAATCCATGCCTCCGGCCATTTAAACGGAACTGAATTGAAATATCTGGTTCAGGAAATCAACCCCAAATTTCTCATCCCCGTCCACACCGAACACCCGGAATTGTTTAAAAAAATTGCTGGCGCCGCCACGAAGGTAGTTCCGCCTGAGCAAGGGCAAACATTCTCCCTCCCCACCGACTAAGAAATATAAACTCAACAAACTCAATGAACTCTATAAATTCTTGGTGCGCTCGGATGCCGCTCATAATGGCTCAAGACCAGGCTGATAGCACTGGCAGCGCCGGCAAAAGAATAATACACCGATAAGCCAAGTGACACACACTTTTGGATAATAGGAAAGATTTCCTTTGCTTCTTGTGCCAAGGTGCTCGGTTCAATTACCAGACCAATCTGCTTGGAGCCCTGCCTGCTCCCCTCTAACATCTCATCTATCATCTCCGCCATTCGCCCCCTTATGCTCGCCGCCGCCAGTGTCGGTCTCATGAATCCCATTAAGAAGTCAATCCCATCCCAGTTGGAGATAATGCCAACGGTTCTAGCCAGCTTTCCCGGTTCAATCATAGTTTGTGAGTAGTCAATCGGATTCCGCAAAATATTGCCCGCAGCCGGAGTAAACTCACGTATCCGCTCCCTGATTTCTTGCGGAAGGGAGGGGACTTTCAACCCCTTCTTCTCAAACTCGTCGGTTATCAAAACGCTGGCTCCGCCCCCACCACCTATTAAAGCCATTCTCCTCCCCTTAGGCATAGGCAAAAATAGGAGTGTAACCAGTATATCTCCCATCTCCTCTAGAGAGTCAACACGTATCACCCCTAGTTGTCTGCACAGGGAATCCCAGACCGCTTCACTGCCGGCAAGAGCGCCGGTATGACCGGCAACAGCCCTTGCCCCGCTTTCGGTAACCCCGCCTTTAAGCAATATTACCGGTTTCTTGCTTGCCGCTTTCTGTAGCGTCTGTCGGAAGCGTCTCCCATCCTTTGTCCCCTCGATATACATAGCTATCGCCTTAGTATTGGGGTCGGCAGTGAAGTATTCCAGAAAATCGCTTTCGTTAAGGTCACAGGCATTACCATAACTTATGACTTTGCTGAACCTTATGCCACGCCACATAACCTGGTTGACTATGTCTACCGCGTTCCCCCCGCTTTGACTGATAAAGCCAACCGTGCCGCGCTCCTTGGGGAAGTTTGACTGAAATGATATACGTGATTCAGGGCAGTATACACCCATACAGTTGGGCCCTACGATTCTAATCCCCTTTTTACGGCCAAGCTCGGCAACTTTAGCCTCTAGCTTGATTCCCTCTTCCTCACCGGTTTCGCTGAAACCTGCGGTGCAGAAGTGTATCGCCTTTACTCCTTTACCGGCGCACTCCTCAACCAGTCCGGGAGCCACCCTTGCTGGAACGAGGCTAATCACATAATCGATGGTGTTGGGAACATCTGCCAGGCTTTGGTAAACCTTCAGCCCTTTAATCTCGCCACCCTTGGGATTTACCAGATAGAGAGGACGCTCAAAACGGAACTCGAGGAGAGAATCCAGAAAAGTTCTCGTCCAGTGCTCGGGATTAGTGACAGTTATACCGGCAAGAGCAATAGAATTGGGATGAAAAAGAAACTCTAAATTAGCGTAATCAGGCATATCTTACTCGAATCTAGGTGCCTTGATAGGCAGTGTTAAAAGTATAGCATTTTTAATTCTAGCGCCGCAATTTGCCACAGTAATTTTACAGGTATTTAAGGGGACGCCAACCCCCCTTAAATGGGTATTAAAGAGACGGCGCCGCTTCCCCTTGAAAAAGGGGATAGGATCACCACAATCTCCACTTTACATAACTACTTTACATAACGTTAAAAACAAATCCTAGCCTCGGTTAGCTTCGAGTTGTTTCTGTAAAAAGGGTATTTATAATGTCACCCCCATCAAGCCAATCTAAATTCTGATTGATAGGTGTAAATCAAAAATGATACTATGGAGAAGCCCACTGATTTGGAGGTCTGAATATGCCAAAGCAAAATATTGTTGTCATCGGCGGAACAGCCTGCGGCCCTAAGGCGGCAGCCAGAGCACGCCGCTGCGACCCAAACGCCCAAATAACCATTATTGAGCAGGGGAGTAACCTGTCCACAGCCACCTGCGGTCTGCCTTATTACGTCTCTGGTGTCATTAGTAGTCAGGACGCCTTAATTGCACGTGGGCTTGACTTCTTCAAAGATGTAATGAATATAGATGTGCTAATCCATACTCAGGCTTCAGCCATCAACCCTAAAACCCATGAGGTTGAACTTCTAGACCTAAAAACCAGCCATGTTTCAAAGATTGGCTACGATAAGCTTGTAATAGCAACGGGAAGCTTGCCTGTCGTGCCAGATATGAAAGGTAAACAACTTAAAGGCATTTTCACCCTTACCAAAATTGAGCATGCGGATGCCATCCGCAACTTCATCTTATCAAATAACGCTAAGAAGGCAATTATCGTTGGCGCTGGCCTTATCGGTCTGGAAATGGCTGAAGCCTTTGTTTCAAAGGGACTGAAGGTCACCGTTATAGAAGCCCTAAACTGGCTCCTGCCGACGCTCCTTGACTTCGAGGTTGCCGCCTATGTAGAAAAACATCTCAGGGGGAAAGGTGTAGAACCGTTATTCGGACAACGAGTCACCGGGTTTGAAGGTGATAAAAATGGATTAGTGCGCAAAGTTACCACAGCAAATAACGAGCTTGAAGCAAGCCTGGTGCTGCTAGCTGTGGGTGTCAAGTCAAATGTAAAGCTGGCTAAAGACGCTGGGCTAACTCTCGGTTCTCTTGGTGGCATCTCTGTTAACCAGTACCTTCAAACCAGCGACCCCGATATCTATGCTGGCGGAGATTGCGTGGAAAATGTCAATCTGATTACCCGGAAGAATATGCTTGCTCCTCTGGGCTCCACAGCTAGCAAACATGGAAAAGTAATAGGAACCAACATTACTGGTGGACATGAGACCTTCCCCGGTATCGTGGGCACTGCCATTGCTAAGGTCTTCGACTACAATGTGGGACGGGTTGGACTTAGCGAGACGCAGGCGCGAGAAGCAGGCTACGATGTAGTGACATCCCTTGTGCCAAGTTTTGAACACGCTACCTACTACCCCGGCAGCAGAGAGATTCTGGTCAAGTTCGTTGCCGAAAAATCTACCAATCGACTTTTAGGGGGTCAAGTAGTAGGTCCGGGCGAGACAGCAAAGCGAATTGATGTGTTGGCTACCGCTCTCACCTTTGGTGCTCGTGTTGACGACCTCGCCAATTTAGACCTGGCATATGCCCCCCCATATAATAGTGCTTTGGACCCGCTGCACAACGCCGCTAATGTCATCCGTAATAAGCAATCTGGGCTTGCTAAAGCATTAACCCCCATAGACGTCAAAAACAAGCTTGATAACCAGGAGGACTTTGTTCTCTTGGATGTCCGCTCGCCTGCTGAATGGAAAGAATGCCGTATTAAAGCGCCCCAAGCCAAGCTAATCCCGCTAGGAAAGCTCAGAGCAAACCTTGAGTCCCTTCCGAAAGACGCTGAGATAGTTACTTTCTGCAGGTCCAGTGTGCGCGCCTATCAGGCACAACGCATACTCGAAGGTGCTGGCTTCAAAAATGTTAAATTCATGGATGGCAGCATCGCCGCTTGGCCATATGAAGTATGCACAAAACCAAACTTCAATGAATGAAGAAGGCCTCGCTAGATTATCACCTTCTGTTCTTTGAACTTCGCTATTTCATCCCAGGTATAGCCTATTTCCAGCAGAATTTGCTCGGTATGCTGCCCTAGTTCGGGTGCAGGTGCCTTCGGTCCACCCGGGGTTTTACCGAATTTACCCGGGGATGTTATTAGCTTTAACTCACCGCTCGCAGGATGTTTTATAGAAGTGTATACATCGGTCGCCCACGCTTGAGGGTCGGAAGCAGCCTCACCGATAGTTTGAATCAGCCCATAGACAATTCCATGTCTGTCAAACGCCTCCTTCCACTCAGCGTAAGCTCTCGTAGCGAATATCTCATCAAGGAGGGAAACTAAAGAGCCGCTGTTTTGAGCTCTCAGTTGGTGATTTTTATATCTGTGGTTCAGCTTCAAGTCTTCCCGACCTATCGCCTTGCAAAATTCCGGCCAGTAGCGGTCACTGGGCGGCATAGCCAGCACAATCCATCTCCCATCCTTAGTCTGGTAGTGATTGGTAAGTACATTGCCCGGCGCATGTCTGGTCGCTTGGGGGATATCTTTGCCGGAAACGAGGCTTACCTGTACATCCGTGCCAAGCTGCCAGATACCACAATGAAGCAGGGATAAGCTGACTTTTTGAGCAACGCCTTTATGCTCACGATACCAGAGGGCTGCCATTATCGTCGCAACCATAAACCCGGCAACAACACGGTCTCCGAAGGCAGGCCGCATACATGGCGGCGGAGCCTCCGGTTCCCTTAGAATATCCTGCATCCCGGACCTGGCAAAGTAAGCACTTCTATCAAATCCAGGCTGGTCTTTATCTGGCCCCGAGTCACCATATCCGGTAAGCTCAGCATAAATAAGCCTGGGATTAACACGGCTTAGGCTTTCGTAGTCCATATTCAATTTCTTCTGGGCTTTGCTCATAAAGTTAGTGAGAAATATATCCGCATCTTTAATCAGTCGGTAAGCTATCTCTTGCCCCAGCTTATGTCTCAGGTCGATTGCAATACTCTTCTTATTGCGGTTATCAAGCTCAAAAGGGGCATTAATTCCCATTTTGGGATAATCAGACCGTGTCTCCGCATAGCCACGCAAAGCATCGCCTCCAGCCGGCTCCTCAATCTTAATGACATCCGCACCCCAGTCGCTCAGAATTGCCGCTGCTGCCGGTGCCGCTATCCATTGCGCCAGCTCTACTACTTTTATACCCTGTAATGGACCCATTACCATCCCTTTCTAAACTTGATTTTGGCTATGGAAACTTTAGGTGGATAGGCTATTTTTGTCAAGCATGTTCACACTTTAATGCCTGCAGCTTGGTAGTTTCTCGTGTTGCGTGTATTCTTCACTATCTCCTCCCTCTTGCCGCTTCCTTACGAAGAGAAGAGGATACACTATGTCACTGAAGCAACATGGAAACCAGACAGACAGGAATAAGAACAAGGCAATGAAAGGGAGTAAAGAAATCCAATTAGCTATCCCGAAAGCAGTGAAGTTAAATAGAGACGCCCACGTGCTTACTAGGACATGCGCTGCGTGTGAAAACCTAGTCGTCGGTTTCAGAAAACCCAGTGCAATTCCAATGACTGCAGCAGAATTTACAAGCAGCCAGCTTGGAACTCCGATAACAGGTAATATTTCTGCCTCAATAAAGGGCACATGAAATTCCATTGAGATACGAAGCGAAGTTCCGCCCAGATAGGGAATTATCGCATCGCTTAACGTACCCAAACCGATAGAAGCAGTATAGCTGATAAGAATTACCTTCCAGATTGAGCTTTTTCCCCGCAGCCTATACATAGAGGTTGTCACAAACGCACTCAAGAGAACATGCAGAGGATGCAAGGTGTAAAAGAGAGTATCGGAAATCCCCCTAGACGCACCGGAAAACACTAATACGACCATGACAATAATACCGGTACCCGTCCCCAGCGCAGTAAAAGGAACATGCCTTGCCAGTTCTTTTACTATCAGACTACGCCGACTCATTTTTGCCCCTATCACTAAAAGCTACACGGACTAACTTTTTGCACTTACTGCAACGCCCCAAAAACTCAAGGAGATGGCCCTCTATTTCAAACCCCGTCTCATGAGATAATTTCTGCTCCAGCTCATCAAGGTCGCAATCGACAAAGTCGATAACAGCCCCGCAATCGGAACAAACCATATGATGATGGTGCTCCGAAGGCCGCCTCATCAAATAGCTCCGACAGTTACCACCGACATGTACCTCACAGATGAGCCCAAGCTCCTCGAGTATTTCAAGCGTGCGATAGATGGTGACTAACCCGATACCGGGGTGCTCCCGATGCACCTTCTCATATATAGCGGAAGGAGTAAGGTGCTCACGGCTTAGGGCAATTGCATTTAACACTGCACGCCGCTGTGAGGTGAACTTGTAACCTCGCTGTCGTAAGATTGAGCCTATTTTCTTTTCAGTAAAGTCCATCTGAATTGCCAAGTGAAAAATATTTTCAATTACAATTCTAGCAAGCGTTTTCTATGCTGTCAATGCTTTTTCAGAATAGGAGACAAATTTCTATGGAGCTATTTAGTTAAGCGCATAAATAAGCCGGTTCCTGCTAGTAACGCTGCGGCAGAAAAGTAAAACACTGAGTTGATATTTGTAGACTCCGCTAGAACACCGCCTAAAATCGGCCCAATAACCATCCCTATACTCATCGCCATAAAAATTAGGGCAATAGTTGAACTCATGCCGAACCTTCTTCCTTCCTCTACTGATAAGGCTGATGCAGCCGGCATGGAAATGGAGCCGCCAATACCGCCTAATGCACTTAATCCTAATAACTGCCAGAAGTTGTGTGTCAGAGGAATCAGAGCCGAGAAGAGGACATTGATAATACCGCCGATAGTTATCAGCGTTCTCCTTTTGAATCTATCAGCTAGTTTACCACCATAGAGTTGGAGAATTGACATCAGCAAAATATTAACCGCCAGCAGTACTCCGGTAAGACTTGAATTCAAGCCTAGTGATAAAGCTGCAAATATCGGTAAAAAAGTAAAAAACGCTCCCTCCCTGCCCATAGCAAATGATAATCGAAAGATAAAAAGCCCCCTGATTATGCGGCTTTCGCCAATCTCTTTAAATGATGGGCTGGTGTTTATCGCCATTTTCCTGTGCTTTATTTCGGGAAGGAAAAAGACAGCTATTAAGAAGGCTAGTAGATTGAGCCCGCCCATTGAGTAAAAGGCAAAATTCATGCCGAAATGTTCAGTTAATACTCCGCCTAGCAACGGTCCAAAGCCGAAGCCGCTAAAAAATGCGGCATTGAAGTATCCCATCCACTTTCCCTCTTCACCCTCCGGCGCAATTTCGCCGATATACGCCTGGGCGATGGGGATAATCATGCCACTGGCTGCACCGTGAATTAAACGGATTATAGTTAATTGAGAAACATTATCTGCCCATACGTAGCCCAGCGAAATAATGGAATAAACCAGAATGCCAATAGTTATGAGCCGTTTTCGACCATAGCGGTCGGAGAGCCGTCCGACAAAAGGCATAAAAATGCTCCGTGAAATAGAGAAACTGGCAAAAATTACGCCTATCCAGATGTCGGTGGCTCCCAGCTTCTCAGCATAAAGAGGTAAGAGAGGAGCAATTATACCAACGCCTAGCATTGATGAGAATGTGGCAAGAGCTAGGACGGGAAAGACTTTCCTCATCATAATAATGGAAACATTATATCTCCTCGAAGCTGAATTCAGCAACATTAGAGATTGCACTGAGGCATTATGGCTGGTATAATAAGATCTTTAGTGGATAGTCAAACGATGAAAGCCTCTCGCCACAAACAGGTGGGAGGCTATTATTTAATAAACAGATAATCCCTTGCATTTAAGATGAAACAGCAAAACTCTGAAAATGAAAAACTAGAAACCATGCGCCATTCAGCTGCTCATGTCATGGCTGAGACAGTCCAGTCTATTTTGCCTGATGTTAAGTTTGGCATCGGGCCAGCCACTGATACCGGTTTTTACTATGATTTTGATTCACCTCGCTCGCTTAACCCCAAAGATTTAACTACCATTGAAACCAAAATGCAGGAAATTATAGCTTCAGATGAGCCTTTTGTCAGGGAGGAGATGACCAAAGAAGAAGCTCGAAAACTTTTTGCCGACCAGCCTTATAAGCTGGAGCTAATTGATGAAATCCCAGAAGAGAAAGTTACCGTATACCGACAAGGCTCCTTTACTGATTTGTGCCGTGGACCTCACCTTAGTTCCACCGGAAAAATAAAGGCTTTCAAGCTAGTGAGCATTGCTGGAGCTTATTGGAGAGGGGATGAACACCGCCCCATGCTCCAGCGCATATACGGTGTTGCTTTTGCTACGAATAGCGCTCTAGCTGAACATCTGAGAAAGATTGAGGAAGCAGCCAAACGTGACCACAGGAAACTGGGCAAAGAGCTTGACCTGTTCAGCCTCCATGAGGAGGCTGGGCCCGGCCTCGTTCACTGGCATCCAAAAGGAGCAATAATACGCCGCGTTATCGAAGACTTCTGGAAAGATGAGCACATCAAGCGAGGTTATGAGATAGTTTACACCCCGCATATTGCCAAAGTGGACTTGTGGAAAACAAGCGGCCACTGGGAATTTTATCGCGAGTATTTATATAGCCCCATGGAGATAGAGGGACAGGAGTACATTCTCAAACCAATGAATTGCCTCGGCCATATCCTGATTTATAAAACAAAGCTCCACAGCTACCGGGAACTACCAGTACGATTTGCCGAATTGGGCACCGTTTACCGGTACGAGCGCTCTGGGGTGTTGCATGGACTATCACGTGTGAGAGGCTTTACTCAAGATGATGCCCATATCTTCTGCCGTTTCAACCAGCTACAAGAGGAGATAACAAAAGTCCTAGAGTTAGCCCGCTTTATGATAGATACCTTCGGTTTCACCAGCTACAAGGTGATGCTCTCCACCAGACCTGAGAAATATGCTGGCAATCTTGATGTCTGGGAAAAAGCTACAAAAATACTGGAACAAGCTCTGACCCACCTGAAGATAGCATTCAGTATCGACCCCGGTGAGGGTGTTTTCTATGGACCCAAAATAGATATCAAGTTCGAAGATGCCCTCGGGAGAGCATGGCAAGGCCCGACCATCCAGGTTGATTTTAATCTTCCCCAGCGCTTCAACGTCACCTATGTCGGCGAAGATGGACAGGAGCACCAGGTAGCTATGATACACCGCACTGTGCTGGGCAGCATGGAGCGCTTCCTCGCCTCCCTCACCGAACATTACGGAGGCGCTTTCCCGGTCTGGCTGGCGCCAGTTCAGGTGATGATTATACCTGTAGCCGACCGCCACTTGGACTACTCAAATAAGCTGGAGACTGAGCTTAAGAGCGACGCTATACGTGCAAAAGTTGATGCCCGGTCAGAGAGGCTAAACCTTAAGATTAGGCAAGCGCAACTCGACAAAGTACCATATATGCTTATAGTAGGTGACAAAGAGATAGCTGACTCTACCGTTTCTGTCCGTCTGCGCAGCGGGGAGCAGCTGACTTCTCAATCATTTGATAGTTTCAGAAAAGCTCTCAGGGCAGCTATAGTAAATAAGGTAAAGGTTCTGGAACTATAACTTGATTGGCATGATGGAGTATGCTATAGTCTTTTCAAGATAGCATTTGTGTTAGGAGGTTAACAACAACCATAATTAAAAAAGAACCTAGAGTTAACGAGAGGATTAGAATTAAGGAAGTCCGCCTTGTGGGCGAGAAGGGTGAGCAGCTAGGGATTATGCCCACGAGCCAGGCGTTGGAAATAGCAAGAAAGCAAAATCTCGACTTGGTTGAAGTTGCGCCTACTGCAGTACCGCCGGTATGCCGACTTCTTGATTACGGTAAATTTAAATACGAGCAGTCCAAAAAAGAGCGCGAGCTAAGAAGAAGTCAGAGGGTTGCTCTTTTAAGAGAAGTAAGGTTACGACCCCGAATTGGTATTCACGATTTCGAAGCTAAGTCCAAATCAGTGAAGAACCTGCTGGATGAAGGAGATAAAGTTAAGGTTACAGTAATTTTTAGAGGGCGTGAAGTTACACATCCTGAACTTGGCATGAAGCTGCTACAGAGGATGACAGAGTCAGTACAGGGGATGGCCGCTCTTGAGAAGCAGCCTATTATGGAAGGGAGAGGACTTTACATAATATTAACGCCAGTGGATGCTCATAAAACTAAAGTAACAGTGGAAAAAAAGGAAGCTTAATATGCCAAAGATGAAGACACATAAAGGGGCGCAAGCCCGTTTCCGTATGACCGGCACCGGCAAGATTATGCGGATTCATGGTGGGAAAAGCCACCTGCGCCGGCGAAAAGCAAATCGGACTAAGCGACTTTATGATGAAATGGTACCAGTCAACTCTAAAGACACACCACGACTAAAGAGACTTTTACCCTACGGGGTAAAGTAAACGGGAGGGTTACAGTTTGGCACGCATAAAAAGAGGAGTAGCTGCACATAGGCGGCATAAGAAAGTATTAGCCCTGATGAAAGGGCAAAGGGCAACCAGACATGCCCTTTATCGTCGAGCCCATGAGGCTATGCTTCATTCGTTAAGCTATTCTTATATTCATCGCCGAGAGCGAAAAGGCGACATGAGACGGCTATGGGTTTCACGAATTAATGCGGCTAGCAGAGCTCATGGGCTTATTTATAGCCAGCTAATGGACGGACTAAAAAAGTCGGGAGTAGAAATTAACCGCAAGATGTTAGCTGATATGGCAGTCCGACAGCCTGGGGCTTTTGCCGAATTGGTAACTATAGCTAAGAGCAAACTTTAGGGTTGAGAGTGATATTGGCTAACCCACCTTTAATTCGTTTCCTGTTTTAGATAAGTGCGGCGTTGTCAATTAGCGACAACCCGCACTTTTTAGTAATATAAGCACAGCCCACTTGCTGTGTTTTTTAAAAGACGAGAGATGTTAAGCAAACTTGAAGAATTAAGGACAACCGCACTTCGAGATCTTGAAGCTATTAACGCTGCCAAAGACTTAGAGTCATGGCGAGTGTGCTATTTAGGAAAGAAAAGCGAACTAACCACAGCTCTACGCAGCCTAGCCGCCCTTCCTATCGAAAAAAGAAAAACGATTGGAGCGTTGGCGAACGAGATTAAGCTACAATTAGAAAACCAATTGGAGAATAAAAGGGCGGTACTTGGCCTGAAGCAACTAGCAGCCTTATCTAAGGAAGAAGAGATTGATATTACCCTCCCCGGTCACTCTTACCCCGCAGGTCATCTGCACCCTCTCACCCAGACTATCCTTGAAATATGCGATATATTTGCCTCCATGGGTTTCCAGGTAGTCGAGGGACCAGAAGTAGATTGGGACTATTATAACTTTGAAGCATTGAATATACCCAAGGAACACCCTGCCCGAGATACCATGTCGACTTCCTGGGTCGATTTTGTTACGGAAATCGGCGAAAGACCAATGCTTCTCCGAACCCACAATACCTCGGTAACAGCTAGAATTCTTGAAACCATAAAACCACCGATAAGAGCGGTTGAGCCCGGCAAGGTGTACCGCTACGAAGCAAGCGACGCTACCCACACCCCCATGTTCCATCAAATTGACGGGCTGGCTGTGGATAAAGGCATCACGATGGCTGACCTGAAAGGCACACTTTACGAATTTGCCCGTCGGTTCTTTGGTGAGGACAGGAAAGTGCGCTTCCGCTGTGACTACTTCCCTTTCGTTGAGCCCGGCGCTGAGATGGCAATAGAATGCTCAGTCTGTGGTGGCAAGGGCTGCCGTTTATGCGGCAATAGCGGCTGGATCGAAATTCTGGGCGCTGGTATGACTCATCCCCAGGTGCTTAAACGCGGCGGCATAGACCCTGAGGTTTATACCAGCTTCGCCTTCGGTATGGGCATAGACCGCCTGCCTATGCTTCGATATGGTATTGACGATATCCGATTATTCTACAACAACGACCTTAGATTCTTAAGGCAGTTCTGAAATGAAAGTTTCAATTAAATGGCTCCGCGAATATGTAGATATCCTCCTACCCCCTGGCGATTTAGCCAAAAGGCTGACCATGGCTGGCATAGAGGTAACAGGAATACAAGTCATCGGTAATGATTGGCAGAATATCTTTGTTGGGCAAATAACTGCAGTTAACCCCCACCCCAACGCCGACCGCCTCAGCCTTGTAACGATAAATTTGGGAACTGAGCAGCAGACTGTTGTTACCGGCGCTCCCAACGTCCGACTCGGAGATAAGGTAGCTTTTGCCCGTGTCGGAGCCCAACTTATTGATGGTCATACCGGAGAGAAGTTCTGTCTGAAGTCAGCCAAAATTCGTGGTGTAGTCTCCAATGGCATGGCTTGCTCGGAAAAAGAGCTTGGAATCTCTGATAGCCATGAGGGAATCATGGTTTTGCCATCGGACGCACCCCTCGGGGCTCCGATAGCTGATTACCTCAGTGACACTATCTTCGACCTCGAAGTAACCCCTAACCGCGCAGATTGTCTCTCGGTAATAGGAATCGCTAGGGAAATCGCTGCCCTGACCGGGCAGAGCCTGCACATCCCTGAAATTAAGTATGAAGAAGCAGCCACGCCTATAGACCAACAGATATCGGTTGAGATTATAGCCCCCGACCTTTGCCCCAGATATTGCGCCAGCCTTATCACCGGGGTAAAAGTGGCTCCGTCACCAGACTGGATGCAGCATCGGCTGCTTGCTTGCGGCATGCGTCCGATAAATAACATTGTGGATATTACCAACTACGTTATGCTGGAATACGGGCAGCCCTTACACGCCTTCGATCATGAACGAATCAAAGATAAGAAAATCATCGTGCGCCGGGCTAAGAATCGTGAAAAACTAGTTACTCTGGATGGAGTCGAACGACTTCTCAAAGAAGGTATGCTGGTAATTGCCGATGCGGAACGCGCAGTGGCCCTCGCCGGTGTTATGGGTGGGGCAGATAGTGAGGTTACTACACAGACTATCTCAATCTTGCTGGAAGCGGCAAATTTCAACCCGACAAGCATTCATCATACCGGTAGCACTCTGTCACTGCCTAGCGAAGCCCGCATGAGATTTGAAAGAGGTATTCGCCCCGAGCTAACCCTGCCCGCCATCAAACGGGCAACACAAATGCTTGTAGAGCTGGCCGGTGGTAAGGCGGCTAAGGGCGTGGTTGATGTTTATCCCGGAAAAATTGAAAGGAAACCAACCAGAATATCCACCACAGAGGTGAAGCGAATCTCGAGTGTTGAGTTCAGCGTTGACCAGTTGCTAACAACACTGACCTCGCTCGGTTTTGACTGCAATAGAGGAGATTCATCTTCTGAAGTCTGGGCTGCTGCCCCCTACTGGCGAAACGATATAAACCTGACGGTCGACCTTGTAGAAGAAATTGTTCGTATTATCGGCTATGAAAAGATTCCATCTACCATGTTGAGTCAGCCGATACCCCGGCAGAACCCTGACCCTATCCTTAGCCTCAAACGGAAAGTCAGATATAGTCTTTTAGGATATGGCTTTCAGGAGATAGTTTCCTATTCATTGACCAGTCTGGAATCGTTGAGCAAGCTCCTGCCTGAATCTCAAGCCCTTGACCCCGTGCCTCTACGGTTAGCTAATCCCATGACCGCCGACCAGGAATATCTCCGTACCAACCTTAGAGCCAACCTCATGGATACCTTTTCCGCAAACCGCAGGCATGAAAATGGCGAGATTAGGCTTTTTGAGCTGGGCAGGGTGTACCTACCACGACCAAAGGACCTGCCCGACGAACGCGAAACGCTATGCGGGCTCTTATGCAGCCCCAGAGCCAAGAAGACATGGCACGGTGAGAGTGAAGAGATTGATTTCTTTGATGCCAAGGGAATAGTAGAAGGCTTGCTCAGCCAGGTGGGAGTTGTTGTCAGCTTTGAAAAATCGGAGGACGCAGGCCTGCGCTCAAACAGACAGGCAGCCATAGTTATCGCGGGTAACAAACTGGGCGTTGTCGGAGAGCTACATCCCAAAGTGCTGCAGGCTTTTGAAATTTCAGAAACTGTGTATCTATTTGAAATTGACGTAACAACGCTTCTGCCTTTTACTACTGGTCACAAAAAGTTCCAGCCTACACCCAGATTTCCTGCAGTACTCAGGGATATTGCGCTCGTAGTTGATGCCGCAGTAACTCATCAGCGAATATACGATATAATCAGCAGCTTTGCGTTAGTAAAGCAGGCTACCTTATTTGATGTCTATTTCGGTGAGCAGGTTCCACCAGGCAAAAAGTCTCTGGCATTTAAGCTCACCTTCCAATCCCCAGACCATACCCTGACCGACGAAGAAGCAGATAAAGTTCAGCAGCAAATCCTGAATAAACTTTCAAAAGAGCTTGGCGCTGCCCTCCGCAGCTAACTCCTTTTCTCTGCCACCCCCTTGACAAAGCCAAATGCTCCGTATATAATCAGCATATGCTGACTTTTCAGAAAATTTGGAATATTAAAGAGGAACAAAAATGGCTAAAGAGAAGAAGGGTGTAAATTGCTGTATACCGACAAATAAGTTTTGCTGCCAGGTTGAAGCACTGATAAGTGTAGATGAGAGAGGACAGATGGTGCTACCTAAGGAGATAAGAGATAGGGCAAAAATCGGTGCCGGAGACAAATTGGCTCTCGTAAGCTGGGAAAAAAGTGGAGAAGTATGTTGCCTTTTCCTCATTAAGGCTGATGATTTTGCCGAAATGGCTAAAGGCTTGCTCGGTTCTATAATGAAAGAAGTTGTTGGAGGATTGAAATGAAAAAGGAAGAAGTAAAGAAGGTTGTGAGGAAGGGTTATGCCAGAATTGCGAAAAGGGGCAGTCCGTGCTGTAGCTCGGCGTCCTCATGCAGCAGCACCGATTTAGCCCAGAATATCAGCAAGACCGTAGGCTATACCGATGAAGAGCTTAAATCGGTCCCTGAAGGAGCAAATTTAGGGCTTGGCTGCGGAAACCCCGTGGCTCTTGCCTCATTAAAGGAAGGAGATATCGTCCTTGACCTTGGTTCAGGCGCCGGCTTTGATTGCTTTCTCACCGCCAACAAAGTGGGTAAGCAAGGAAAAGTTATCGGGGTGGATATGACGCCAGAGATGATTGACAAAGCAAGGGAAAACGCAAGAAAAGACAACTATGAAAATGTAGAGTTCCGGCTGGGGGAAATTGAAAACCTGCCAGCAGCCGATAAATCGGTTGATGTCATAATCTCAAACTGTGTTATCAATCTCGCTCCCGATAAAAGTAGAGTCTTCAAGGAAGCGTTCAGAGTCTTGAAACCCGGCGGCAGACTGATGGTCTCAGACATAGTTCTTCTTAAGGAACTCCCGGATTTCATAAAGAACTCCATTCAGGCATACATCGGCTGTATTTCCGGCGCAGTAATGAAAGACAAATATCTGGAGGCTGTAAAAGCCGCAGGATTTCAGGAAGTCAGAATAGTTGACGAGACCTCTTTCCCCATAGACTGCATAGCAAACGACCCGACAGCTAAAGCAATCATCAAGGTTCTGAAAGTTCCAAAGAAAACTATTGAAGGATTTGTAGACTCGGTTATCAGCATAAAGGTTTACGGCGTCAAGCCGGGTTAGTAGCCGCTCGACGCTTTAAAGCGTAAACTCCCAGGCGCAGTACCATTCGTCTGGGTGCTGCTCTGGCGGACATCCCACACATTTAGTCTTTATTCTCGGGTCAATACCTTCAGTAAATCTGGAATATTCCACAATACCGGCAGACTTGCACGGATATTCCGGAAGTTTAGCCCTTTTTCTGGCTGCTTGAACCCTGCAGTCGTTCATCCTGAAGATAATCTTATTTTCACCGACATCGATAATTTCTTGCTGGTTAATCAGCGCGTACTGCCTGTACTTTAGCGCTTGCTTCAATGCTGGTATGCCGCCTTTTTCCGGTAAATTCAGCCGTTTCATTATTCTCTTGGCTTCTATATAGGAAAACCTGACCCAGCACGAATCGTTTATTCTTTTGGCATTAACCATCTCATAGTCAAAGTTGCTCTCTACCGCCTGAAACCAGACACCGTCACTGGCATTCCAGTTCCTGCCCATATCGGCAAGAAACTCCACAAGCTCCTCTTTTGTCGCCTTGGTAAGAAGCTCCGGGACGCCTTCCTTGGTCGGTATACCGAACCTCTTTGTAAATCTATCGATAATAATTGGAAATATCCGCTTCCACGCTACGTCATCCGCTTCTATCGCCTTATCTAGCCCAAGATGGTGCTCTGTTTCCCGAAACCATATCCCGTAATGCAGGATAATTAAATGAAGAGAATCGAATATAAGCTGAATTAACGTATCTTTATCAAGTTTTGATAGCTCTTCCTTCATCTCTTCCATTTCCAATAAGAAAACTATCTCGGGTTAGCTATGAGGTCTTTAAGGGTGGCGGTTATCGCTGTTAGCGGCACAAGCTGCGACTCCTTTTTATGTCGCCACTTTACCTCTGCACTGTTTTTCTCCAATGTGCGTGGGCTGATGGTTACCCGTAGCGGTATCCCTAGAAGGTCAGCATCGTTGAACTTTACGCCGGGCGATTCCTTGCGGTCATCAAAGAGCACTTCTAATCCCTGCTCTTCAAAATCTGTGTAGATTTCTTCTACGGTTTCTGCCACTTTCGGATTCTCCAGGTAAAGTGGGCATAGATAGACATGATATGGTGCGATTGATAACGGCCATATAATGCCTTTCTCATCATTGTTGCGCTCAATAGCTGCGGCCAGCAACCTGCCGACACCAATACCGTAGCACCCCATGACAATCGGGCGTGATACACCATTTTGATCGAGAAAGTATGCACCCAGCTTCTCGCTCAGGAACGTGCCCAGCTTGAAGATGTGCCCTGCCTCAATACCATGGGTAGATGACAGTTTAGCTTCACATTTCGGGCATTCATCTCCAGCCCTGGCTCTGGCTATATCTGTAACTACATTAGCCTTAAAGTCCCTCGGATAATTGACGTTTCTCAGATGGGTCTCCGGTTTATTAGCTCCAGCAACGAAGTTCGTTCCTGAGGTTATTGAGTCATCAGCGACGACCTTTATACCATGTATGCCAATTGGCGAAGCTGCGCCGGCAACTATGCCCGCCGCTTTAACCTCGACTTCGGTAGCCAGCCGGAGTTCATAACATTTCAAAGCATTCTTGAGCTTTACATCGTTTACCTCGATGTCTCCTCTAATCACTACAAAGACCAGCTCTTTATCAGCAACATAAAATACCGCTTTAAGTGTATGGTTTTGCGGCACTTTCAAAAAGCGTGATACCTCTTCAATAGTAGCAGCACCGGGTGTGGCTACCTCTTCCATCGGCAACATCTTCCCACCGTTTACCTTAGCTTTAATGCTCTGGGCTTTCTCCGCATTGGCAGCATATTTGCAGCTATCGCAATATATCACTTCGTCTTCGCCGCTTTCTGTGATAATTATGAATTCGTGAGAGTCCTTGCCCCCGATAGCGCCGCTATCAGCCTCAACAAGCATAGCCGGCAAGCAACAGCGCTCATAAATATTGCAGTATGCCTGTAGCATCTTATTATAGCTTTCATCCAGCCCCTTCTCATCGGCATCGAAGCTATAGAGGTCTTTCATGTCAAATTCGCGTACCCTGAGCAGCCCGCCCCTTGGGCGTGGCTCGTCCCTAAACTTGGTCTGAATCTGGTAGAGCATCAGGGGCAGGTCACGGTAACTCTGCACATTGCGGCTCACCAGTTGCGTAATGACCTCTTCATGGGTTGGCCCTAAGGCTAATTTACGGTCTTTGCGGTCAGAGAGGACAAACAGCGCCTTGCCGAAAGCCTGGTCTCTCCCCGTTTCCTGCCACAGCTCCAAGGGCTGAAGGGCAGGGAGCATCAGCTCCTGCCCCCCGGCTTTATCCATTTCCTCGCGGATTATATTCTCTATTTTCTTGAGCACCCTCCAGCCTAGAGGCAAATATGAATAGACACCAGTCGCCACCTGAGATATCATTCCCGTTCTCAGTAGCAACCGGTGGCTAACTGTCTCCGCTTCAGCGGGTGCTTCTCTTAATGTCTTACCGAATAACCTTGATATGCGCACTTTTTAATCAATTCTAGTTAGCTTCTGCCAAACTCGCGTTTCGCCTCCGCCACAAAGATAAGGGCTGGTATCCCTAAGAAAAATATTGTGATGGCTGCTAGAACCGAGCCGGCGAGAGCCATTCCATAGACTCTTCTCCTGATGCTGAAGATACCGCCTATGATAGCCGCTATTCCGAAGACGACAAGTATTGTTACTGCAGCAATAATGTATGGAGTAATATCTATACCCAAATAGAACAAGAATATCCCAATTAATGATTCTTCTACTACAAGAACACTAACCCCCAAACCCATAATTACAACAATAACCCCGCCAATAATATTCAGAATTCCCGCCGTTTTTGGTCTCCATGTTCTCGCTGCCGCCTGTTGTTCCGGTTGAGGGGTAGGCGTAGAGGTAGATGTCGTTGTCATTTCATTCATCTCCATGGCTAAATTTTCAGACGAATTCCTTCTTTGATAGTGATATGAAGATAATCGCTAGTATGCCCAGAATAATCACAGGCGGCGAAAGCAGAGCGCAAATTGCTCCAGCGAGAGCCCTACCCCAGGTTCTTCTCTGTAAGGCAAAAATGCCGCCTATTATGGATACTATACCGATGACAATTAGGGCAGCACCGATCGCGCCGAACCCCATCCACCCCGGCATCCACCACATCATCGAACCGATAAACCCACTCAGGGCAGCAACCACTATCCCCGCTATCACATTAAGAACACCAGCAATCAAAGTCAATATCCCGGCAGTTGTCGGCTTCCACGTTTTCACCGCTGCCTGTTGTTCAGGTTGAGGTGTAGGAGTAGGTGTCATTGTCATTTCGCTAATCCCTTTATTTAAATTTTGAGTTAGGCGAGAATTACGAGTATTAAACCACATTTAGCCCGTTTACGCTAGTGGCTATTTAACTAATTGTCATTGCTGAGGAGCGCAGCGACGAAGTCCCAATGTTAATCGGGACGACGAAGCAATCCCTTGTATGCTTCTAGGTCACTTTGTCTCCCCTCAAGTCTCTCAACCAGTCATCTCCTCCACCTCTCTCATCAGCACATTCACAAAATCCTTTTCCTCAATCACCCTTATCTTCTTACCCTTCTTGAATAGAATGGCTTTGGCTTTGCCGCAGGCGATTCCCACATCGGCATCTTTGGCTTCACCGGGCCCATTTACCACGCACCCCATCACTGCCACCTTTATCGGCTTGTCAATCTTCAGCAGCTCCCCATCAACTTCCTCCGCCAGTTTCACAATATCGACCTCCGTCCGACCGCACGACGGGCAACTGACCAGTATCGGCCCATGCTCTCGCATATTCAGGCTCTTCAGGATTTCATAGCCAGCAATAACCTCTTCTCTGGGATGCGCGGTCAGTGAAACCCTCATGGTATCGCCTATGCCTTCATATAAAAGTGTCCCAATGCCGACTGCGCTTCGTATCACGCCCCGCCTCGGCGTCCCTGCTTCGGTAATGCCGATGTGCAGGGGATAGGGCATCTTCTTCGCAATGCCCTGGTAGGCTTCAATGGTCGTCGGGACATCGAAGGCTTTCAGAGAGACCTTAATCAAGTCGAAGTCAAGGCTTTCCAGCAGGTTTATCTGTTTTAAAGCAGCATCCACCATCTGCTCGGCAATTGGCAACTCAGGGTCGGCAGCTCTGGGCAGACTCCCAGCATTCACCCCGATGCGTATCGGAACATCCCTCTCTTTAGCAGCTTTTGCAACGACCTTGACTCTTTCCGCCTCGCCGATATTTCCCGGATTTATCCGCAGCCCGTCGGCGCCAGACTCCAGCGCCATCAAAGCCAGACGGTAGTCAAAGTGAATATCGGCAATCAAAGGTATAGAAATGCCTTTCTTTATATCTTTTATCGCCTGGGCAGCCTCGCTATCGGGCACAGCCACCCGCACCACCTCGCAGCCATATTCCTCCAGCTCCTTTATCTGATTGATAGTTGACATAACATCACGGGTGTCGGTTTTGGTCATGGACTGCACCACAATCGGGGCGCCCCCGCCAATCGTCACCTCCCCAACTTTAATTGACTTACTTTTTCTTCGCTGCTTCATGGTACCATTCCTTATCCCTCTACAATCCGTATAATGTCCTGGTAGGTAATTGCCACCATGGCTGCTATCAGTAGGGCAAATCCAATAAAGTGTATCAGCCCCTCCGTCTTCGGCGAAATTCGCTTGCCCCGGCGTATCCATTCCAGGACGACAAAGGCAATCCGCCCCCCATCCAGAGCCGGTAGCGGAAAAATATTTATTAGCGCTAAGTTTATACTGAGAAAGGCAGTGAATTCCAGTAGGGGACTGAGTCCAGCTTTTGCCGCCTCTCCTGTAATCTGGGCGATACCTACAGGCCCCGTTACCTGCACCGGCGCCGCCCCTATAAGCGTGGTTAGTATTCCGTTCTTAAATAGAATAAAGGTTTCCACGTATTCCCTGCCCGCCATGGGTACCGCCCGCCAGAAAGCATCCCTCTGCCTGCCAATGATACGACTTGACAGAACCGCCTCAGGGTCAAACTCAATACCGACCGCTCCTTGCCCCGCCGGCGGTTTCCACCTCGGTATAAGTCGCACTTCCTCGGTAGTCGAATCACTGTGCTTTACAAATATGGCAATTTCGTTTCCCAGGTTAAGCGTAATACTGCGCCGTAATTGGGCAGTATTCTGTATCGGTTCATCGTTTATACTGAGTAGCGTGTCTCCAGCCTCGATTCCAGCCGTAGCAGCCGGCGAAGCCGGAGCTACTACCTTCACTACCACTGGCTCACTCACCACGTCGTGCGGGACCATAAAGGCAATTGAGAAAAGCAGAAGTGGCAAAATAGCATTCGTCAGAGAGCCAGCGCTGAGAACCAGTATCCTGGTGCCTTTGCCCTTCCCAGCCAGACTCCCCACCACCTTCGGGTCCTCCTCTCCCGCCATTTTGACAAACCCGCCAAGCGGCACTACGTTTAATGAATATACCGTTTCGCCCCGCCTCATCCCGATAAGACGCGGAGGAAAGCCAATCCCGAACTCTTCCACCCTTACCTTGAAAGCCTTGGCGGTGGTAAAATGCCCGATTTCATGCGCAATAATTAGCAGGGCAAGTACGCCAATAAAAGCCCCCATCGTAATCAGCATGGCTTACCACCGCCAGCTAGTTGCCGGACTTTCTCTCTTGCCCAAGTATCAGCTTCTATGATTTCCTCTAGGGAAGGACTGGCTCTCGCTTTATGCTGCTCCAGCGCCTGCTCTACAAGCTTAGCAATATCAGTAAACTTAATTCGTCTAGATAAAAATAGCTCGACAGCTACCTCATCGGCACCGCAGAGTACCGCAGGATAAGTGCCTCCCTTCCTCCCTGCCTCCATCGCTAACTTGAGACATGGGAAAGTATCGAAGTCCGGCTGGGCAAAGTTAAGACTGGCAATACGGCTCCAGTCGAGCTTTGGCAGCTGGGGATTAGCCAGACGCTCTGGATAAGACAGTGCATATTGAATAGGCAAACGCATATCGGGATAGCTAAGCTGTGCTTTAATTGAGCCGTCCACGAATTCCACCATTGAGTGTATTATGCTTTGAGGATGAATTATAACCTCAATCTTGTCATAAGCCATATTGAACAGCCAGTGGGCTTCAATCACCTCCAGCCCTTTATTCATCAATGTAGCTGAATCAATGGTAACCTTCTTCCCCATCCGCCACGAGGGGTGATTCAAGGCTTGTTCAACCGTTACTTCTTTTAACTGCGACTTCGAGTATTGACGGAAAGGCCCCCCCGATGCAGTCAGAATGAGGCGGACAATCTTTTTCGATTCACCCACAAGGCATTGCCATATAGCGCTGTGCTCACTGTCGACCGAAAAAATCTGGGCACCATGCCGCCTTGCCTCATCGGTGACAATCTCCCCCGCCATGACCAGCACTTCTTTATTGGAAAGGGCGATTTTCTTGCCCGCTTTTATTGCCGCTAGCGTTGGACTTAACCCCGATTTCCCCGACGTAGCCATCACAACTATATCCACCTCTGGATGGCTGGCAATATCCTCCATCGACATGAACTGACATCCGGTTTTGGTGACACTTTTTAGCTCTTTGCTTCCTCGGCTTCCACTGGATAAGTGATACACGAATTTTGGTTTGAACTCTTCAATTTGCTTCGTAAGCAGCTCAATATTTGCCCCACCCGCCAGCGCTATTATTCTGAATTTGTCGGGCAGGGCACGGACTACATCCAGCGTTTGCTGACCTATTGAGCCGGTTGAGCCGAGAACTGTAATTTGCTTCATATTATTGCCCATGCTACCCATTATGATACAATAAATTCTGATTTGAAGCCATTTTCAATCTAGCCACATATTGGGAGGCACAGCTTCATCAAAAATAGGAGGAAGTATGACTACCAGACTGGAACAAATCCTAGACACCGTATTTCGACTTGAAGAGCATGAGGGCGAAAACAAGATAACAAGCCTTAGTGATGCCGTAAAGCAACATGTCAAAGCAGGCATGATTATACACTTTGGTGAAGCAGCCAACGCTTTTGCCTGTGAGTTAGTCAGACAATTCCAAGATACCAAGCCCGATTTCACCATAATCGTCATCATGCTTGGTGAGCACATGGCAGTGCCTATACATGCTGGTCTGGTCAAAAAACTAATCACAGGAGTCGCCGCCGATTTCTACCCCGGCCCCGGCCCCAATTATATAGTCCAGAGAGCGTTGAAAGCAGGAACACTGAAAATAGAAAACTGGTCTCTGGTCTCCCTGATTCAGCGCTTCATAGCTGCTGCTCTGGATGTCGGGTTCATGCCTACCAAATCTATCATCGGTAGCGGAGCGGCTGACCAGAATAAAGATACCTTCACCGTAGTTGAAGACCCCTTCGGCAGCGGCAAAAAGGTTGGCGCGGTCAAGGCTCTTGCCCCCGATATTTCTCTCTTTCATGGCTGGGCAGCCGACCGTCAGGGAAATACCATCATTGCGCCCAGCAGATTCAGTGGACAGGATGCCTGGGGCGCTAAAGCTGCGAAAAAGGTTGTAGTCTCGGTTGAGAAAATTGTTTCTACCGACTTTATCCGTAAATATTCCCGTCTGGTGGCTATCCCCGACTTTCTGGTAAGCGCCGTCTGTCTTGCTCCAATGGGAGCGCATCCCCATGCCTTTCTTAATTGCGGCATCCCCGAGCTTGGTGCCTACGGAGACGACTTTGAATTTATGATGCAGCAAAAGCAAGCAAGCCGTGACCCCAACAAATATGTTGCCTGGATGAAAGAGTGGATATTAGGCTGCCCTACGCACGAAGACTATCTAAATAAGCTTGGTGCTGAGAGAATCGGCTTTCTTAAGTCCAAAGCGACACAGGATGGCTGGAAATATGAGATGGCATCGCTACTGCCGGACATTCCAACCAGTCCGGAATATAATCCCGTGGAAATGATGATTGTAGTCGGCGCACGGAAAATAACAGAGAAAGTGCTTAAAAACAATTATAAAGTCTTGCTCGGCGGGTTTGGCGCCTCAAGTCTTGTCGCTTGGCTGGCTTACTATAAACTCAGGGAAAAAAGATACGATATCGGACTCACCACTGCTTCCGGTTTTTATGGACATTCACCTCGGCCAGGCGATTCATTGCTGGTCAACCCCGCAACCTTAGCAACCTGCAGAATGATGGGTAGCGCCATAGATACTTCTGGAGTTTTCGCCTCCGGTGCACATTCCAATAAGAGCATGTCTGTCTTCGGAACGGCGCAGGTTGACAAAAAGGGTAATCTCAACTCCACTCTTCTGCAAGGAGTATTCATCACGGGTGCTGGCGGCGGTGGTGATAGCGCCAACGCCAATGAGGTGATTGCTTTCACTAAACATCACAAAGACCGCTTTGTACCCAAAGTGCCCTTTATAACCATCCCTGGCGAAAAAGTAAAAACGGTAATATCGACTCTGGGCGTCTTCGAGAAGTTGGATGGGGAGGAGCTTATCCTCACTGGTTATTTCCCCGATATAGAGCATCCTTCGCCGGTGGACTACATTAAAGAAAACTGCAACTGGGACTTGAAAATCTGGCCCAAGGTTGAAAAGCTGCTGCCTCCATCACTGGATGAGCTGCTGCTCTTGAGACTGCTGGACCCGAGACGACTCTGCACTGTGTAAGTGCACACGTAAAGCTCGTGGCACTTTATAATCCAAGCTCCCTGTGTAACCCTGAGCAACCCTCGCTGTCACCCTGAGTCCTTCAGCCGAAAGACGAATGGTCTCAGACGGGCTCATTAAAACTTAAATCGCCTCTTAAGCTGTTTGGGCAGAAACTCTTTTTTCCTGATTCCCGTAGGGTCAGCTAACCGGCGCAAGATATCAATTTGCTCCTTGGTCGGTAGTTCAACTACCGGAACTTTACTGGGTATGACAGGTTTGAATTCCGTATTCTCCAATATCATTTCAACGGTAGTATCAGGATAAAGAGCCTCTAGCTTCATTATTCCTGTTTCTTTATCAAAGCCAAAAACACCAAGGTCAGTAACACAGGCAGTAGGCCCGATTTCACCGGGATACTTTACTCCCGGCGGGGGATTGCCATGCCCGGTGATGAAATCAACCTTATCCACCAGTGTATAGTTACCGCCGCGCTTCTCATGGGCTGCCGTCCACAATATGATTACGGGATGCTTGCCCATTATCTGGCCGGTTCCGCCACCGCCGGCGAGCTTTACCTTAATGTTGTCCGGCGAGCCAAGAAGGGTGGCATTAACATTGCCGTATTTGTCTATCTGGGCACCGCCGAAGAACATCAACCTTGTCTCCGCCCGCTCTACCAGGTCAAAGAGGTGCTCAAACTCGTAGTACGCCTCTACGTCATGGCAATAGGGGAAATCGTTAGCCATCTCTGGCAAATACTCCGGCTCTGGATTCATGTATCCGGTGACGCCACCGCAGTAAATCATTTCTGGGGCATGGGTCAGCTTGGCAAAGCGCAGCGCAGCCATTGGCAGATATGAATCACCGCCATGCCAGTGCATCGTCTTGCCCTTAACATATCTTGATAAGACAATGGTCATCAGTTCATCGATGCCGTAATCCGTAATCTTGTCAGCTTGGCTTTCTTCTACCTTGTTTTCAACGAAATCAATGAAGGGTTTACGCCAGTTGGTGAGCTTATTCAGCTTGCGCACGCCACCAATCTTTTCCAGATACTCATCATGCGTCTTACAACCATCAACATACTTGTCCAGATATTCTTTAAACTTCTCGTCACTGACTCTAGCATATTCCTGATATTCCTCGATATGTGGCTTGTCATAGGTATAATGAGGGTAGCAGTGAGTTGGATGTGCCCCGAAAGGTAGATGTACAACATGAGAGGTTTTGAAGAAGGGATAAAATGGGTCGAAATGCGGCGGGAATATCAGCCCGCTGGTTTTCCGCAGTTCCTCGGTGGTAACTATCTCCTCCGCACTCACAATTATTCTATCCGCCGCTTTGGAGTAAAGCATCTCGTTAAAACTCTCGTGCTCTACCAGCCAGTTGCCGTATATATCAGCCTTCGAGCAGTGAACTAGATATACATTTGGTTTCAGCGCCGGTACCAGAATTATCTTCTCGCCTTTACGCATCGGGTCGTCCATCAGCTTCCACTCAGGGTGAAGCTTCATAAAATCGGTGTGGGCGATATGGGGCATAATCGGCATCCATGGAAGACCAAAAGCTGAAGCGCGGAGCTGCTGGTTTATCACCGGGCAACACTGGTCTTTCGACTTTATTTTTCTGCTCTCCACAGCCCGTCTATAGTTATAAGCATTGCCGAATTCCCGCTCAAAGCTGAGGCGGGTTAGTTGAATCTCGGTGGCACAACCGCCGGCACAGAGGAGGTCTAGTGGTATTCCGCTAGCATGCCCGACTAAGGTCAAATTCTTCTTTCTCTGCCGTACAACCTCGCGAACTAGTGCCGCCGGGACTCTACCGTTAAATTCGCCCCCGATAAGTAGCATATCCCCATCGTTTATACTGGCTATCGCCTCTTCCATTGCTACTAGCTTGTTCTCTCTAGGAAAAAGCATATTTAAACTCCTTTTCCTCCACTAAGCACATCACTTCAATCCAAAAACTCGCTTCGGATTTTCAAAAACTACCTTATTAGTATCCCCCTCGCTGAACCCCGCCTTTCGCATCTCCAGAACAACCTTGGGCACGGACATCGGGTCTGAAAGCATCGTGCTATTGCAGTCGCTATCAATCAGGACGCGGTTTAAATCACAGTCCTTTAATATCTTAGCCGCATCCTGTGGCGTTAACCCTCGCCAGGGCTGCACTGTTATACTTATGTTAGCGCCAAAGTCAAAGACCTTCTTCGCCACCGATGCATTGGCATGGTCAATTATAACTTTGCTTGGGTCAACCTTCTCTTGCGTTATCAAATCCATATATTCGCTAACCCATTTTTCTTTATCTGCATGCGGAGTATGGAAAATCACCGGCAGACCATGCTCTTTAGCCAGTTTGAGCTGCGCTCTTAGAATATCCCTTTGTCGGTTCAGGTCGGGGCACGTCTGCGAGCCCGGCTCAAGACCCACCTCGCCAATGGCAACCACCTTTCCCTCGGCTATATATTTAGGCAGAGCCGATAGGACCACCTCATAATCTGGCGGAATGCTAACTGGGTTAAGTGCCACCCCGACATATACGTCTATAAGCTCCTGCTTACCCCTCCAGGTCTCAAACTTAAGAGAGCGGTCGAAGTAATCTAATATCGTCCGTGAAGTTATGGGCAAATTAAGATGAGGATAGTAGGTAAGGGTTACCACGGCTGTGATACCAGCAGCCGCCATTGCAGCCAGTTCCTCGCGTGGTCGCGAATCAATATGTATGTGCGGATCTATCATTTGCATTTTACTTTTCCTCCGCTCAATAGATAGTAGTAAACACTACATAATAATATACCGCTACGCCGGCGAAGACAACGCTATCTATGCGGTCAAGAAAACCACCATGCCCCGCCACCAGCGTACCTGAGTCCTTTACTCCCACATTGCGTTTGAGCAATGACTCCGCCAAATCACCAATCTGCCCAATCACACTGACCAGTATCCCTAAAAGTATCGCCTGCCATGAGGCAAGGGGCAACTGGAGAGGTGTGGGGGTAAAAAACAATATGCTGATTGCCGCAGCCCCGATTAACCCGCCGATTGCTCCCTCCCATGTTTTGCCCGGGCTGATACTCGGCGCAAGCTTGTGTTTGCCGAACCTCCTGCCCACAAAATAGGCAATGGTATCGGAAGCCCAGGTAGTAAACATGGCAAAGAATACCCAGTTTCTGCCGTCAGCCACGCCCCTCAGTGCCACAAAATGGCTGAGCATCCATCCCACATAAAATATCCCCGCTATCATCCATACCCAGCTAACAAAACTCCCCTCTTTTTCCCGGCGCAGTATAAGCCCAATTAACGGCACTACTACCGCTGTGGTGATAAGGAGTGGGGTGTAAAGAGGATCGTGAAAATGGGGACTGAGGATAAAAAGCAGTGTCCAAACCAGCCCAAAGATAGTGAGTGGTAATATCTTGGTTGTATTTGTTATTTTATAGAACTCGTAGACAGCCAGCACTCCCCAAACTGCCATCACTATTGTAAACCACGGTGCCGGCCTGTCAAACCAGATAGCCGCGATTATCAGGGGAGTGCCCAGTAGCGACGTTAGGATTCTTTTCTTAAGCATCAGATTTCTCTTGTCGGAGATATCTTTGTCTATAATCCGCCGAAGCGTCTTTTTCTCTGGCTGTAAGCCAGCAGTGCCTTTCTTAGCTCTTCTTTATCGAAGTCTGGCCATAGAACATCGGTAAAGTAATATTCGCTATAAGCGGTCTGCCAGACCAGAAAGTTGCTGAGACGCAACTCGCCGCTGGTGCGTATAAGTAAGTCAACATCGGGTAAACCCGCCGTATAAAGATAATTGCTAAACAGCTTTTCATTTATTTTCCGGGCTGGAATCCCGTCTGCCATAATGCGACGAACTGCATCCAAAATCTCGCTACGCCCTCCGTAGTTGAAGGCAAAGCTGAGAACCATTCCCGTATTCTTTCTGGTCAACTCCAGAGCTCTATTTATCGCCTGCTTAACAGATTCTGGTAACCCATCCAGTGAACCAAGGTGGCGCATCTTGACGTTGTTCTTATTAAGTTCACGTGACTCCTCATCTATCCTCTCTTCAAGCAGTTTGAGCAGGTAATCGACCTCATCCTTGGGTCGGTTCCAGTTTTCTGTAGAGAAGGCATACAGAGTTACACATTTTATATGGTATTCGTCATTGAGACACATAACTGTAGGGCGTATATTCTCAAAACCGGCATTATGCCCCTCCAGCCTGGTTAATCCATGCTTCTCTGCCCATCTTCCATTGCCATCCATGATTATGGCTACATGGTTCGGGAGATAAGCAATCTCTCCTGTTTTTGATAACTTAGCCATCATTTTGTAGTTCGCCTCGGCCGGGCTTTCTTCATCTCCAATCCTAACTCTTTTAGTTTTTCTGAAGTGGGAATACCGGTAGCTTTGTCCCACCCCCGCTCATCATAATAATCTTCTAGTAAGCTCTCCATATCCTGCTCGGTTATGACTTTGGTCTTGTAATAATCGGTCAGTGGATAGTCCTTGTCCTTGCCCTTGACCGGTTTAAACCAGACGTCTGGTGCCTTATCTTCCTTCCGGCTGAAGCCTGCCCGGACATTCAGCAGCTTAAACAGGTTCCACACCCGCTCCGCCATTTTCATCAGGTTGCGTGGTGTAACCTCGATGCCCGTAACCGCAGCGTAAAGCTCGGCAACCGTTTTTACGTGATAGAAACGGTTTATCCACGCTCGGTTACACAGGCTTAGGCAATTGAAGAGTGAATACCAGTCCTCGCTATAGCGGGTCAGCCTTCCAACATTGAACGATTCTTTCCCGATAACCTGCCCCACCGCTTCCTCGGGCATGCCCATTCTTTCACCATGCCTCGCAAATTCTTCCGGCGTCCGACCCTGGGTAAAAGTCGGGGAACCGCCGGCGGATATGTGCGAACCCCTCGGAGTTACTATCTGGTCGAATTCCGCTGTCCCCAAGGTTCTGAATCTCGGGTCATATACAATCCCATGCCCTTTGACATGGACAACGTATTTTTCAGCGCCTTTGTTAATCCTTTGCGCCGCCTCAACCACACCCTCTGCCAGAGAATCACCCACACCCTTCCTATAAACCATCATATGCATCAGCTTGAGCGCAGTCTCAAGGTCTTCCTTCAGCTCTATCCCGCCAGTGTCCTTTTTGGAAATAACTCCTGCCTTATAGAGATGAACGGCAAAAGTCATCACATTGCGGAAATCATGGTAACACAGCCCGTATCTGCCGAGTGCATCCAGATACTTTGCCTCTTTGGCTAATTCCGTCGCCATGTCTTTGGCATCAAACCTGAGCGCACGTAAATGCGGCAGGTATGTTATCAGCGTCCTGCCCTCTTCTTCCAGCTTAACAACTTCCTTCTCGGCGATAGGGCAACCCGGGCACGCCAGAGGCTTCCTTGCCCTTGCATGCACCTCCCTTATCTCGGCTCTTTCCTTCTCATCAAGAATAGCGCGTGCTCCGCACCAGTCGTCGCAAATATATCCCTCCGATGGTGCCACTTGAGCAATTTCGGGTCCTACGCCATACTTTACCATTTGCTCCCGCCCGGGCCACTTCATCATTCGCTCATGCAAATTATTGACCAGCCTCATGAACTCTTGAGGATGCGCCACGCTTACTGCCTTGCTTCCCTGCTGGACAACTACCGCCTTTAACTTCTTTGCGCCCATCACGGCAGGTAGACCACCACAGCCAATCGTCCCCGTTTTGTCTATAAAGGCAACGGAAATCTTGACGAGGTTCTCCCCCGCCTGTCCTATCGGGATGATGCTGCACGGCTCATGAATTTTCCTTAGCTCATCAGTCGTTTTAAAGACGTCTTTGCCCCACAAATGTTTAGCATCATGTATCTCAGCCCCTTCTTCAGTAATCGTAAGATATACGGCGTGGCTTGCTTGTCCGCCGATAATTGCATAATCATATCCATTCGACTTAAGCATCGCAGCGAAGTGCCCACCACCAGCTGCAGTGGCAAAGGCATTATTCAGGGGAAATTTGGTGGTGATAAATAATTTGGCAGCTCCCGGAACCAGCGTGCCAGCGAAAGGCCCCGTCCCGATTATAATCAGGTTCTCGGGAGCGAGCGGGTCAACATCGGGTGGAATAAGGTCGTAAGCCAGCTTAGTGCTTATGCCATATCCCCCGATAAATGTTTTTATCAGCTCAGGCTTTAACGCCTCTTCTTTTACCTGGCCGCTGGTTAAATCGATATGCAGGATTTTGCCGGCGTAACCGCCAATGTCTGCCTTAACCATCAGACCTTTTCCTTTCCTGAATTAGAGCACCGTAAGGACAGAACCTGGCGCAAATACCGCAGT
>Ga0315274_10001999_pt1 | contig 31222 bp, 24 predicted proteins | sample YL17G02_20_MG_FD_203700 | JGI IMG/M metagenome (GOLD analysis project Ga0315274, IMG submission 203700) | Sediment microbial communities from Yellowstone Lake, YNP, Wyoming, USA - YL17G02_20 | ecosystem: Environmental > Aquatic > Freshwater > Lake > Sediment | place: USA: Wyoming | collected...
ACCCGATTTCTTGATTCTTGCAAACATGGGGCCTCCATTTAAGGACACCCCAATAATATTCAATATGCAGGCATATGTCAAGCGTATTCAGTATATTCTGTGGCACCACATTCTCATCCATTTTCCATTTCTTCAAAGAACAATATCAGTGTTTACAGGAACTTACAAAACACTACTCCAGCGCAACTGTAGAAGAAAAGTAAAGATCATACTCAATCTTCCTAAATTTTAATCTTGATGAGATCCTCTCCCAGAATTGTTTCACCCTGAAAAACCTCCCTGCACTGTTTGAGGATATCAAACTGGTCACAAGCCGGATAGAGGTGGGTGAGCAGAAGCTTTTTGGAGTGGGATTCTAATGCGATTCTTCCTGCCAAGGACGGGGTGAGATGGCCCTCCACTTTTTGCCCGTCAGGAAAGGAGCATTCCAAGACCAGGAGATCCACTTTGAAAGCTAAATCAACAATATTTCGACAATAATCTGTATCCCCGGATATCACCATTGATTTTCCGCCTTTAAACTCGATTCGATATCCGACGCTTTCAGGGAGATGGGCCATCGGTTTAGAAGAAATCCTCAAGTCACGGAAGAAGAAAGGTCTTTGTGAAGTTTCTTTGATCTTTAGGCGGTAGGATTGGGGTTCAATCCAAGAACCATGAATTTTTTCTAATTTTTCAAAGTAGTCTTCAAATCCAGGCCCCCCCACGCATAACAGATCTTTCTTGCGCGGAAGATCTGCATATTTACAGGCAAAAAGAATTGGTACAAGGTCTGAAATATGATCAGGATGGATGTGAGTGTAAAGGAGAAGGTCAATATCCTGATAGGTGATTCCTACCTCCAACATCTTCCTCAACGTTCCAGACCCACTATCGATTAAAACATTGGAACTTTCTGAAATTAAAAGGAGCCCGGGAGATGCCCTCCTCAATGACGGGACACCTGTTCCTGAACCCAATATGATCAATTCAGACAACGTTTCACCTCCAAATGAAAGTTGGTCTCAAGAGAAAACCCCTGCCTTTAGGCCGGGGAGTCGAAGAGTTGACATTATACCGCCTATTTAATAATTTATAAAGGATGGGGGCTGATGGGAAAAGCTTGATCGAGGTGGATGGATCCTACGGGGAAGGAGGAGGGCAGATCTTAAGGACGGCTCTTGCCCTCTCTGCTATTCTGAAGAAGCCCTTCACCATCCACCGCATCAGATCAAAACGAAAGAATCCCGGTCTTCAAGCTCAACACCTGGAAGCCGTAGAGGCATTGGCACGAATTACAGAGGCCCATATGGAGGGAGTGAAATTTGAGTCCCAAAAAATTACCTTCATTCCCCAAAAGATTCTTCCGGGAGATTATCAATTCGAGATAAGGACAGCAGGTTCTATCACCCTTCTCCTCCAGGCGATCTTCCTCCCCCTTTGTCTCGCTGTCGGAACTTCCATGTTGACCTTGGTCGGCGGAACGCATGTCCCTTGGAGTCCAACTTTTCATTATTTCTCTGAAGTTCTATTGCCGACTCTTAAATGGATAGGGGTATCCGCTGAGGCCGCTATTGAAAAGTGGGGCTTCTATCCCAGAGGAGGGGGAAAGATTCGATTGAAAATCAATCCTGTTCACGAATTAAAACCGATCTCCCTGGTTGGACGGGGTTCACTGAAAAAGATTCAGGGGCTCTCTGCCATCTCCAACCTTCCCAAACATGTGGCAGAGAGACAGAAAGATCAGGCTCTGAAAAGGATTCAAGAAGAACTGAAGATGGATGCCGAGATAAACGTCTTTTATGATGTCCCTTCGAATGGGCCGGGTTCTTTCCTGTTTCTGTTCGCTGAATATGAAAAGACTCTTGCTGGGTTTTCTTCTTTAGGTGCAAGAGGAAAGCCGGCAGAGAAAGTGGCTGATGAAGCCGTAGATGCATTGAAAAACTATATTCAATCGGATGGTTGCATCGATCCTTACTTAGCAGATCAACTGGTACCTTTCCTGGTTTTAGCCAAAGGGAATTCATCCTTTACGACAACTCGGTTAACAGAACATCTTTTAACGAATCTATGGGTCATCCAACATTTTCTTGATGTGAAAATTTCAATATCGGGTGAAAAAGGAAAGGAAGGAAGGGTTGAATTTTTCAATGGATAGAAATACTTGACTTCATTGCGCTGGCATATTAAAATTTTTTCCAAAAGGAGAGATAAATCAACAGAGTTTACGGTAATACCATCGGTTTAAAGCCGAATCAAATCAGAAGAATCGAGCATATCTATCGAAGGAAAATCCCTCCTCAAAAGGTTGTTACGCCTGAAATCGCCCGCCTCCTAAGTGAACTTTCAAATGAAATTCGACGTCAGATCGGCATTCTGGTAGGTCGTCGAGGGTCCATCGAATTTGTCATCGTGGGAGACCAGAAAGGAATTACCATTCCTGATCTCTCCAGGTATCGATCTGGAATCCTCAGGTTGAGAGGCCTTCGTCTCATTCATACTCACCTGCGAGGAGAGCCCTTGACAGGAGAGGATTTGACAGATCTCGCTCTCCTGAGACTGGATATGATCGTCGCCCTCACTGTCGATGGCAATGGATACCCGGGGCGGCTCCACTTAGCACACCTCCTCCCTGATAATCCGGATAAAAAGGTCTGGGAGATTGATCCTCCATCTTCTGTAAGCCATTTCGATGTGGACTTCTTAGAGTGGATCCAGTCCCTCGAGGATGAGTTTCAAAGAGGGCAGAGATCCATTCCACTCAAGGGGGTCAAAGAGAAAGCCATCCTCATCAGTGTCAGCAAGGAAACCCGTGAAAGTTCAGAAAATTCAATGGAGGAGTTGAAGGAACTGGCAGGGTCGAGCGGGGTATTTGTCGTCGATTTCATTATCCAACGACCCCAAAATATTTCCCCCACGACCCTGATGGGGGAGGGGAAGTTGAAAGAGTTGTTGGTCAAATGTATGCAATTGGGAGTCGATTTGATAATTTTTGATCAAAATTTAACACCCGGTCAGATGGCAACGATTTCTGATTTCACCGAACTGAGAGTCCTTGACCGTACCCAACTTATTTTAGATATTTTTGCTCAACGGGCGCATACCTTGGATGGAAAGATTCAGGTCGAACTGGCGCAATTAAAATATTTGCTTCCTCGGCTGGCCAGGAAGACATTGGCCCTTTCCCGACTGACGGGTGGAATTGGAGGACGGGGACCAGGGGAAACCAAATTAGAGATTGATCGTCGTCGAGTGGGGGATCGAATCCATCTCTTGGAGAAGGAATTAGAAAAATTGAGCAGGAGAAGGGAACAGAGAAGATCCCGAAGAGCAAAAACAGAAATCCCTATTCTTTCGATCATTGGATACACCAATGCCGGAAAATCGACCTTTTTTAACCTCCTCACCAAGAGTCAATTTCAGGTCGAAGACAAACTCTTTTCCACCCTCGATACGGCGACCAGAAGGTTAAGATTCCCTAAAATTCATAAAGTGGTGATCACCGATACGGTTGGATTTATCAAAGATTTGCCAAAAGACCTGATGGGGGCCTTTCGACCGACTTTTGATGAGTTAAAAGAATCAAATTTATTGATTCATCTGATAGACATCAGCCATCCTCGTTTTCCGGAACATATCGAAGCGGTTGAGCAGATCCTCTGTGAATTGAAACTGAATCATATCCCCGTATTGCAGGTTTTTAATAAAGAGGATAAATTGAGTCGAGAAGAGGTGGAGGCAATCTGCCAAAAATATGATGGTATTTCTATCAGTGCTCTTCAACCGGATAGCCTTGAGAAATTTTTTCTTGCCATAGGGAGAAAGTTATGGGAAAAAAGCCATTCCATGAACTACATTGATAATGTCAAGTTGACAAATGGGGGTTCCTCTGATATATCAAATATAAATTTTCAGATGAGAGTGAGGGAAGACGATGGGGATCTATCATAATGATATTAGGGAATGTTTGACCTTTGATGATGTGTCACTTGTCCCAGCTTATTCTGCCATATTGCCTAGAGATGTGGATGTCAGTACCCCATTGACAAGGGCGATTCGATTAAATATTCCTTTGATCAGCGCAGCCATGGACACCGTCACAGAGTCAAGGACGGCCATCTCGATGGCACAGGAAGGGGGGATGGGTATCATCCATCGAAATATGTCTCTCTCATCTCAAGTCTTAGAGGTGGATAAAGTAAAAAAGTCTGAAAGCGGGATGATTCTCAATCCTATTACTATGCACCCGGAGCAGAAAATTTTTGAGGCCATGGAGGTCATGAAGAAATATCGAATTTCAGGAGTTCCCATTACGAAAGATGGGAAATTAGTGGGCATTCTAACCAACCGGGATCTGAGATTTGAAAAGAGATTGGATGAAAATATTTCAACCGTGATGACCAAAGGTCATCTCATTACCGTCCCTGTGGGAACAACGCTCGAAGAATCCAAGGAGATCCTTCATAAAAACAGAATTGAGAAATTATTGGTCGTGGATGACCATAACAATCTGAAGGGGTTGATCACCATCAAGGATATAGAAAAGATGAGAAAATATCCAAATTCCTGCAAAGATCCTCTTGGGCGGCTTCGGGTAGGGGCTGCGATCGGTCCTGGAAAGGACAGAGACGAAAGGGCAGAGGCGCTCATCGAGGCAGGGGTGGATGTATTGGTCATCGATACAGCGCATGGTCATTCTAAGGATGTCCTGGATGCTGTTCGGGATATCAAGGAGAATTTTCCCGATTGTCAAATCATCGCAGGAAATGTAGCAACGAAAGAGGGGGTGCTTGATCTCATCAAAGCAGGAGCCGATGCGGTGAAAGTGGGGGTCGGACCTGGATCGATTTGTACCACACGGGTTGTTGCAGGGGTAGGGATCCCACAGCTCTCTGTGATCCTGGAGACAACTGAGATTTCAGAGAAACATGATGTGCCCATCATTGCAGATGGCGGAATTAAATTTTCCGGGGATATCACGAAGGCCATGGCCGCAGGTGCGCATTCGGTGATGATCGGAAATTTATTTGCTGGGACCGATGAAAGTCCAGGTGAGATTGTATTATATCAAGGAAGGAGCTACAAAGTTTATCGAGGGATGGGATCATTGGAGGCAATGAAGGAGGGGAGTCGGGATCGATATTTTCAAGAGGAGGTAGAGAGTGAGGCCAAATTGGTTCCAGAAGGGATTGAAGGAAGAGTTCCTTACCACGGCGCCCTTTCCTTTTGTATCCAGCAACTCATCGGAGGCCTCAAGGCCGGGATGGGATATCTGGGTGCGAAGAATATTCAGGAATTAAAAGAAAAAGCAAGATTTGTTCGGATCACCTTGTCGGGTTTAAAAGAGAGCCACGTCCACGACGTCGTCATAACCAAAGAGGCCCCAAATTATCGATTGGAATAAGGACGTTAAGGGAATCGCGAAACTGCCTACTCCAAAGGAAGTTTGGTGGGGTACGTTAGGGCTCGATAGATGAGAAAGGCAATATTTATACTGGCCATTTTGATTTTTTCTCTCCTCTATTATATGGGTGTCTTGACCCATCGAGAGACCCTTCCCTTTTCAAAAGAATTCTTTACAATAGGGATCCCGTTTTCAGGAGATCGGGCATGGGATCTTAAAACGAGGGACCCTGTCAGCAAAAAAGAATTGGATCAACTCTACGAATTGAAATTGGATAAAGGGATCCAGAACGTATCTCTCCTCTCTTTTTTTCTGATCCGAGAAGCAGAACAGGCCAGACGAAAGGGGGACCCTTATCAGGCCGTTGAGATGGCAACCTATTCCATCAAGTTTTCGCCCCAACTCCCCCAACCCTTTTTTGAATTGGCACGAACATACTGGGACCGAAACCCTTTTCAACTTCATAAAATCCTTCCCGAGGTCTTCAGGGGGTTGATCGCACAATTGGGCCATTACCCAAGTTCCCTTAAACTTTTTTACAATATGTTCTATATCCTTTCGAATGCAATACTCATGACTTTTATTATTTTCGGAATCGTGGTCATGATTAAATATCTGCCACTCTATTTCTACGATATTCAAAAGCATTTAACCCAGGAGATCTCAAGGCTTCTCATCAACGCTCTCAAGATCTTCTTCCTATTCATCCCCTTCTTCCTACGTTTGGACATACTGTGGGCCATTCTGTTCTGGTCCATCTTATTATGGGGTTATGTCACGAAGGAGGAGAGGCGATTGCTTCTGTTCTTTCTCATCGTTTTGGTTTACCTTCCTTTTTTCATCCGTTCCTCCTCATCTTTTTTGAATGGGCTGTCTTCAGAGATCATCTTGGAAATGCATCAGGCTAACCATGAGGAGTGGGATGGGAGGACGGAAGGGAAATTACGGGCATGGTTGTCGACCCATCCGGATGACCCAGAGGTTCTTTTTACCCTCGGACTGATGTCAAAAAGACAAGGCCGTTATTCACAGGCAGAAGAGTTTTATCAAAGGGCGGTTCAAAAGGACCCTCAATTCAGCGAGGCATTTTCGAATCTCGGAAATGTCTATTTGGCCACGAAACAAACTGATTTGGCCATTGCCTCTCACCAGCGAGCCATTGATTTAGATCCGAATCGGGGGGCTTTTTATTACAATCTTTATCGGGCGTATTCTCAAGAAACCTTTCTTTCCGGGAAAACCGATAAAGCATTTCAAAGAGCAAGGCAGTTGGACCCGAAACTCGTTGCCGAGTATTCAAGGATTGACTCCTCTAATATCAATCGCTTGGTGATTGATCAGGACCTCACGACACAGAGACTCTGGGGAAGGTTTCTGGCCAACGTCATCGGCAGAGAAGGATTTCTATTCCGCTTGTTTAAGGCTTGGTTTGAAACCGTCCCATCCAGGGCAACCTTTTTGGTGCCCATCCTCTTCTTGGGGTTCATGATAGGAATGTCAAGATACATTCGGACAAAACGTTTTTTAACACGGTGTCCAATGTGCGGGAGTCCGACCTATCGGTTCTATATGGGAACCTCGGATCAAGAATTCATCTGTTTCAATTGCTATCGTATTTTTGTTCAAAAGGAAAAACTTCATCCGAAGATTGCGGAAAAGAAATCTCTTCAGGTCCGTCAATTTCAAAAACAGAATTGCTTCATCGGCCGGTTTGTCTCTTTCTTTTTCGTCGGATTCGGTTACTTGTGGGAGAAGAACCCTCTCAAAGGGCTCATTTTTTTATTTTTGTTTTTTATCTTTATTTTACGGTTTGTGTATTGGAACGGAGTCATTCCTTCTTCCATCGCCCAGCTTTCCCCAGCCTTTTGGAGGAACATCTTTTGGGGAGGTTTATTTGTCCTTTTTTATTTCCTCATCATTCGACAGATCGTTCGAATCAGACCGAGATTCGAAACCGGAGGATGAGCGATCGAGATGCCTTTGAAAATTCCTTTTTTCGGAGAATGATCTTACTCCGGGAGAGAAGTTTGAGCATTTTAAATGAACGGAATTGAACGCTAAAGGGGAAAATCAATGGCCCTACAGGGGACTTTAAAAGATTTCAGTATCACAGAAATCATACAACTGATTGGTCAACAACTCAAAACAGGGGTGTTGAAAATTCGAAGAGGAAAGAATATCGTAGAAATATCTTTTGTCGATGGGATGATCGTCCATATCTATTCGAATTATCGAGGGGAAAAGGATCTTATTGGTGAAATATTTGTCAAGGCCCAATTGATCACGGAAGAGCAATTGAATCGGGTATTGAGGATTCAAAAAGAGACACTCAAGTACCTCGGAGAGATCATGGTTGAACTCCAATTGCTGACAAAGGAGGATGTGCTTAAAGTTGTTTCAGCACAGGTTTATGAAACCATCTATGACCTTTTTTGGTGGGAAGATGGCACCTTTAGCTTTGATCTGAAATTAGTGGAAAGCTATAAAAAGATTCCGTTCGCCCTCAGCACGGAACAGGTTTTATTGAGTATCCTCCGAATGGTGGATGAGTGGTCGGAGATCGAAAAGAAAGTGTATTCACCTCACCTGGTGTTTAAAAAAACCCTTGTAACCGAAGAGAAACCCATCGATGCTTCGTCTTTCCAAAATTATTTGAAAGAGAAACTGACTTCGGAGCAGGAATTGATCTACAAATTGGTGGATGGAATCCGGACGGTACAGGAAATTATTGACCGGAGCCTATTGGGGAAATTCAATGCGAGTGAGATTCTATACAACCTTTTGGAAATGGGGTTGATTAAAGTCATCGGTGTCCAAACCCCAAGCTTCATTAAGAAAGTGAGCATGCTCAATTTTCGGAGGGCCTTGGTTTTTGGCTACTATGGGGGTTTCATACTTTTTGTCATTTTACTCCTCGTCTATTTTAGACCAAATTTTTTGCACTATTTTTGGGATTCGAAGATAGAGCAAGTCGATATTGAAATTCCGACTCATTTCGTTCACAAAACTCAATTGGATCGAATCCAAAGTGCTTTGGAAATCTATTATCTGGGGAAGGGGAGATATCCCTCTCAACTTGAAGAATTGATCTCCGCTCAACTGCTTCGAAAGAATGACCTTTTCTATCGTAAGGGAGTCTCCTATCAATATGAGTTCAAAGATGGGAAATATATTTTGAAACACTGAACGGAGCATACCCCAGGAGTCCTGTTCCGCCTGAAGCGGCAGAGAGAAGGTCCGGAAGGACTCTATGATGAGAAGTGAAAAGAATGGAGAAACAGGGCCTCTTTGATAAGATACTCATTCTCGATTTTGGTTCCCAGTATACCCAACTGATTGCCAGGAGGGTGAGGGAATGCCAGATTTATAGCGAGATTCACCCCTATGATATTCAGGTGGAGAGCGTACGAGCCTTATCCCCGAAGGGGATCATTTTTTCAGGTGGACCTGCCAGCGTCTATGAGAAAGGCGCACCTCAATGCGATCCCACCCTCCTGAGGATGGGCATCCCGATTTTAGGGATTTGCTATGGAATGCAACTCATCGGTTATTTATTAGGAGGAAAGGTTATCCATTCGGAAAAGAGGGAGTACGGAAAAGCCAAATTGGTTCTTGATCGGGGTGGGAAATTATTCAAAAACCTCGGGGAAAAGGGGAGTGCGTTTCAGGTGTGGATGAGTCATGGAGATCAGGTCAGGAGATTGCCCCCTGGATTTCATGCAATTGCCCATTCGAAAAACACCCCTTATGCTGCGATGGAAGATATTCGAAACAAGGTTTATGGACTCCAGTTCCATCCGGAGGTGGTCCACACACGGAAGGGCATTGAGATCATCCGAAATTTCCTTTTTCATATTTGTAAGTGTTCCAAGCTTTGGACCATGCGGTCTTTTATAGAGCAGACGAGCAGTGATCTGAGGAAAAGAATTGGATCGGGGAAAGTGATTTGCGCTTTAAGTGGAGGGGTTGATTCCACCGTGGTCGCTCTTCTTCTTCATCAAGTGGTAAGGAATCGCCTAAAGTGTATCTTTGTGAATAATGGTTTATTAAGGAAAAACGAAGCCTCTCAGGTTGTGGATCTATTTCGATACCATTTTAAGATACCGTTCATTTATGTGGATGCGAAAGATCAATTTCTTAAAAAATTGAAGGGAGTGGCTGATCCGGAAAGTAAAAGGAAAATAATTGGAAAGGAATTTATCTCCATTTTTGAAAGGGAAGCAAAAAGAATAGGGGGGGTGAGGTATTTAGCGCAAGGAACCCTGTATCCAGATGTGATCGAAAGCATTTCATCAAAAGGGCCATCGGCAACGATCAAGAGTCATCACAATGTGGGGGGATTGCCCGAAAAGATGAGATTAAAGTTAGTGGAACCCCTCCGAGAATTATTTAAAGATGAAGTCAGGCAATTAGGGAAGGAGTTGGGGCTGCGGGATGAAGTGATCAAACGTCAACCCTTTCCAGGTCCAGGACTCGCCATCCGAATTATCGGGGAGGTCAGTAAAGAAAGATTAGAAATCTTGAGAAGCGCAGATGAGATCGTCATGGAAGAAATGGAAAAGGGCCATCGATGGGACCAAGTCTGGCAGTCCTTTGCCGTTCTGCTTCCGGTGAAGACCGTCGGTGTGATGGGGGACGAAAGGACTTATGAAAATGTGATTGCCTTAAGGGTGGTTGGGAGCCAAGATGGAATGACGGCAGATTGGGTCCGACTCCCCTATCGAATCTTAGAGCATATGTCCAACCGGATTATTAACGAAGTGAAAGGGGTCAATCGGGTGGTTTACGATATCAGTTCTAAGCCACCCAGCACGATCGAATGGGAGTGAGCAGATAGAGAAATGTCAAATGTCAAAGCTCAAAATTCAAATGAAATCCAAAGTCCAAATATTAGAAATCAATAGTGAGAAAAACGCGGTAGGATGGTAAGTGAAGGAGATATTTGACATTAAGTCATTTGGCATTGATTTGACATTTGGATTTTGACATTTGAAATTACTGGTTAAATATGCTGCATTCTAATTTTGTCCATCTTCATGTGCATAGCCAATATAGTTTATTAGATGGTGCTATTCGTTTTGAAGAGCTCTTCGATTTGGCCAAAAAATATCGAATGGATACCCTGGCTCTGACCGATCACGGAAATATGTTTGGTGTGATCGAATTTTATCAGAAGGCCATCCAGCATGGAATCAAACCCATTGTCGGCTGTGAGGTTTATGTTTCCCCAGGAAGCCGATTTGAGAAAAAGGCAGGGGAGAGAACAGAGGGGACTTACCATCTCACCTTACTCGTCAAGAATCGGATCGGCTATTTCAATCTCATTAAACTGGTTAGCCTTGCCTACCTCGAAGGATTTTATTATAAGCCCAAAGTGGATAAAGAACTTCTAATCAAATATAACGAGGGATTGATTGCCCTCAGCGGTTGCCTGAAGGGAGAGATTGCAGTCCATGCCGGTCGAGGAGAGATGAAGAGAGCCCTTCAGTCCGCAGAGGAATATGGAAAGATATTCGATCACCAACGGTTTTTTATTGAAATTCAAAACAACGGAGTAGAAAACCAGTTGCTTTTGAATGAGCGCCTCTTGGAAATTGGGCGTCAGCTCTCTCTCCCTATCGTTGCGACCAACGACTGCCATTACCTCCACCGAAAGGATGCGAAGGCCCATGAGGTTCTCCTTTGCATTCAGACAGGGAAGACCCTCCATGATAGCGATCGGATGAAATTTTCATCGGATGAATTTTATTTCAGATCGCCTCAGGAGATGGCGGACCTTTTTAAAGAGCATCCCGAGGCTTTAAGCCATACGTTAGAGATCGCGGAACAATGTAACCTTGAGCTGAGGTTTGAGGAGAAGCATATACCTCGAATCGCCGTCCCGTCCGGAGAAAGCTTAGACAGCTATTTGGAGAAGCTATCGCGAGAGGGATTGGAGAAAAGGCTGGTTTCCTTTCGGGAGAGAAAGGATTTTAAAGAGCGATTCGCACACTATTCGGCCCGCCTCGAAGAGGAACTGAAAATTATTAAGTCGATGGGGTACTCCGGATACTTTTTGATCGTCGCAGACTTTATTCGTTATGCGAAAGATAGAGGCATTCCCGTTGGTCCGGGGAGGGGGTCAGCCGCTGGCAGTCTGGTGGCTTATGCACTGAACGTCACGGACTTGGACCCGATCGAATATGATCTGATCTTTGAGAGATTTTTGAACCCAGGAAGAAAGAGCAGCATGCCCGATGTGGATGTCGATTTTTGTATGGAGGGAAGGGATGAAGTGATCCAATATGTGACAAATAAATATGGGAAAGAAAATGTGGCCCAGATCATCACCTTTGGCAAGATGCAGGCCAGAGCGGTTATCAGGGATGTGGGTCGCGTGATGGATCTTCCTTATGCGGAAGTGGACCGCATTGCCAAACTCATCCCGAGTACGCCATTGAATATCACCCTCGATCAGGCCTTGAACCAAGAGCCACAATTGAAGGAATTGATCAAGAGAGATTCCAAGGTGGAATCTCTCTTCAATATTGCGAAATCGCTGGAGGGGCTGACCCGCCATGCCTCCACTCATGCGGCAGGTGTTGTCATTTCCAACAAATCCCTCATGGAATACCTTCCTCTCTATCGTGGACAGAATGGGGAGGTGATGACCCAGTACCCGATGAAGGAGGTTGAAGCGATCGGGCTGGTCAAATTCGATTTCCTGGGATTAAAGACCCTGACGGTCGTCAACCATGCGATTCAGCTCATCGAAAAGGACCACGGATTAAAGATGGAGCTCTCTCAGATCCCGTTGGATGATCCAAAAGTTTTTGAGCTGCTGGGTTTGGGATCAACCCCTGGAATATTTCAACTCGAAAGCTCGGGGATGAGGGATTTGCTGATTAAATTAAAACCGGAAAATTTCAAAGAGATTATCGCCCTGGTTGCGTTATACCGCCCCGGTCCCTTAAAGAGCGGGATGGTTGAGGAGTTCATTAGGAGAAAACATGGAGAAGGGTCCGTCCGGTATGATCTTCCGGAGTTGAAAGAAATATTGAATGACACTTATGGCGTGATCGTCTATCAGGAACAGGTGATGAGGATTGCGAGTTCCCTGGCAAACTTCAGCTTAGAAGATGCGGATATGCTTCGCAGGGCGATGTCAAAAAAAGACCCCAAAGAGATGGAGATGCAGAAAGAAAAATTTCTGGAGGGGGCACGAAAAAATCGAATCAATCTGAAAAAGGCGGAGAAGATATTCGATTTGATGGCAAAATTTGCCGAATACGGTTTCAATAAATCCCATAGCGCTGCTTATGCGCTCATTGCTTATCAAACCGCTTATTTGAAAGCCCATTATCCGATCGAATTTATGGCGGCCTTGCTCACCAGTGAAGTTCAGAATGCGGATAAAATTCTGAAATATATTGCAGAATGTCGCGAAATGGGTATTGAAATTTTGCCCCCGGATATCAATGAAAGTAATCGGAATTTTACAGCGATTGGAAGTCAAATTCGATTTGGATTAGCCGCGGTAAAAAACGTAGGGGATGCAGCCATCGATGCCATCATGAAGGAAAGAGAGGAAAGGGGTAAATTTCAATCTTTACACGATTTTTGTAAAAGGGTCGATTTAAGAAAGGTGAATCGAAGGGTGGTCGAAAGTTTGATTAAATGTGGCGCCTTCGACTTCTCAAAGGCTTCTCGATCCCAGATGTTGGCTGTCCTGGAGGATCTCCTCGACCGTTCCCAATCGGCTCAACGAAAGAAAGGGGAAGCTCAGCTAAGCATGTTGATGCCCAATGTGAGAGAGGCAGAAGAAAACTATCCGGAAATCGACGAGTTTCCGGAAAATCAATTGATAGCCTTTGAGAAGGAGACGATCGGATTTTACATCTCCCGGCATCCCTTGTCGCGCTATCAAGAGGAAATCAAAAAATATACTGATGACGATACTTCCACGCTTTCAAGACTGCAAAATGGTGCAGAAATAAAGATCTGTGGCCTCGTCAGTGGGCTGAAGGAGATCGTTACCAAAAAGGGGGATCGGATGGCTTTTTTAAACCTGGAGGATATGAAAGGTTTTGTAGAGGTCATTCTTTTCCCCGAGGTCTATAAAGCGGCCTTGCCCTGTTTAAGAGGAGGCGATCCCATGATCGTTCGAGGAACCATTGATCAGTCCGAAGATCATATTAAGATAAAGGGCACGGAAGTCCGTCCCCTTTCTGAATCGTTATCCGCCCCGAGGAAGATCCTAAATTTGAAAATCCCTCTTTCCGTCGTAACGAAATCCAATCTTTCGGATTTAAAGGAGATGATCGGAGCGAATAGGGGATTCTATAAAGTCCATCTCCATTTCATCAATGGAGAACAACGAGAGACAGTGATTGCTTTGTCAGATCATTATAAAGTCGATCCCTCCGAAAATTTTCAACATTCCATCAGAAATCTTTTCGAATCTTCTCTCATCTCTTTTGAATAAACCCTGTTAGAAAGGACGGGGGCTTTTACCCCTCCTTTCTATAAGGGATTAAGATTTTATTTATATCATCCCTGCCATACGTGGCGGGCTTTCTTACAGGGTAAACAGGCATCGAAATGGTAAAACATTATTTAGATTTTGAAAAACCCCTCATTGATTTGGAAAGCGAGATTGAACATTTAAAGAGGTTCTCCCGAGATAAACAGATCGATTTCAGTGAACAATTGAGAAATTTGGAGGAAAAACTTCATCGTTTACAAAAAGATATTTTTTCTAACTTAACTGGTTGGCAAATTACACAACTGGCCCGCCATATCGATCGGCCTAGGGTATCCCATTATGTTCATTGGATGTTTGAACATTTCATCGAACTCCATGGAGATCGAAACTTTCGAGACGATCCGGCCATTGTTGGAGGGATTTCTAAGTTTAATGGGAGATTTGTCATCCTCATCGGCCATCAGAAGGGTGCGGATGCTAAGGAAATGGCCTATCGAAACTTCGGGATGCCCCATCCGGAAGGGTATCGAAAGGCGTTAAGGTTGATGAAAATGGCAGAGCTGTTTAAAAAACCTGTTTTGACGATGATCGATACGCCTGGCGCCTATCCCGGAGTGGGTGCCGAAGAAAGAGGTCAAGCCGAAGCGATTGCTAAGAATCTTGAAATGATGATGATGCTCCGGACACCTATCCTCATCATTGTGATCGGAGAAGGAGGAAGTGGAGGGGCATTGGCCATTGGGATTGGAGATCGAATTTTAATGCTAGAATATTCTATCTATTCCGTTATATCTCCGGAGGGATGTGCGGCGATCCTCTGGAAAGATGGACGGAAAGGGGAGATGGCGGCAGAATCACTCAAATTGACAGCGGGTGATTTATGTCGATTGGGCGTGATCGATGAGATTGTAAAAGAACCATTGGGAGGAGCGCATCGAGACCCGCAGAGAATGGCACAGGTTTTAAAAGAAGTCGTGGAACGGCATTTAAGGGAATTAGAAGAAATGGATATTGAAGAGTTATTAAGAATCCGATACGAAAAGTTTAGAAGGATGGGGACCTTCATTGATGATGGTGGAAGGTAGAGGATGGAAAGTGGAGATGACGATGCCAGGCAAAATTCAAATTTTACCCGAACCTGTTGCTCAAAGTATTGCTGCGGGAGAGGTGATTGAAAGACCCGCATCGGTGGTGAAAGAGTTGATGGAGAACGCCATCGATGCGAGGAGTTCAGAGATCATCGTTGAATTAAAAGGCGGAGGGCTCCAATTCATCCGTGTAGGTGATAATGGAGAGGGAATGGATCGCGAAGATGTTCCCGTCGCCCTCCAACGATACGCGACCAGTAAGATTAAGAAAGCTGAAGATCTTTATGCCATTCATACGTTAGGGTTTAGGGGTGAAGCTCTCCCCAGCATCGCCTCTGTTTCACAGATGACCATCAAGACGCGGGTAACGGATTCAATCGGTGGAACAAAGGTTGTATGCGAAGGAGGTGAAATAAGAAGCATTTCCGAGGTGGGCTGCCCCATCGGGACAGAGGTTGAGGTAAGGAATATCTTTTATAATATTCCTGTAAAGAGGAAGTTTTTAAAATCGATTCGCACAGAACTTCGCTATTCCTTAAATCATTTTCTAAGATTGAGCCTCTCCCATCGATCGATTTCCTTCAAATTCATTCATGATGATCGAATGCTCTATGAACACCTCAAAACAGAATCCCCTTTGGTTCGAATCGGAGCCATTTTAGGGAAAGAGATATATGATCACCTACAGGCGTTTGAGTTTGAAGAAGAGGGGATGAAGATTTCAGGATTTGCAAGCCTTCCCTCCATTTCGAAAGGGACTGCTAAGGGGATTTATATTTACGTCAATCGACGATTTGTTAGAGACCGCCTGATTTATAGGGCGATCATCGAAGCCTATCGCCATGTCATTCCAGCAGGAAAATTTCCCATTGTCATCTTATTCATTGTGATCTCGCCATCTGCCGTGGATGTGAATGTCCACCCCACAAAGGCAGAAGTAAAATTTAGGGATCCCGAAAGAGTTTTTCATGCCGTGATCGGGACCCTTGGTTCTGTTCTCGAGGGAACGTCATTTTTCAAAGAACCTGTGTTCGAAGCGGGGAAGAAAGACTTGGCCTATTCCAAGACCGCGCCAGTTCCGTCCCCTTTCATGAAATCTTATTCCTTCACTCCTCCATTGACAAAATGGGAGAAAGGACAGAGCGTTCCAACCGTGAACGAACCGGCTTGCCCTGAATGGAAGCTGGAGGGAAAAATCCAATGTCGTATTTTAGGACAGGTTCAGGGAACTTATATCCTTTGCGAGGAAGAAAAGGGGTTGATCTTCATCGACCAACATGCAGGGCATGAGCGAATCCTTTTTGAAAAATACAGAAAGGAGTATGAAACGAGATCCATCTCTTCGGAAAGATTCCTTATCCCTATCATGATGGAATTATCTACTGAAGAATCGTTTGTTCTCTCCTCATATCTTGAAGAATTTCAATCCATGGGATTTGAAATCGACCCCATCGGCGAAAAGGTCTACGCCATTCGCTCCATCCCTTCCTTTTTGGATCAAGAGGATGCAAAAGAGATGGTCGGGGAAATATTGGATGAATTATCTTTATTAAAAAGGGAAAGGAAGGGGACGGAAACCGTCCACACCATTTTGGTCAGCTTGGCTTGTCATTCTGCCATCCGAGGGAATTTCACATTGAGAAGAGAAGAAATGGAGGAGTTGGTGGGAAACCTTTATCCTTTTAATTTATCCACCACCTGTCCCCATGGGAGACCCATCTTTTTCTTTCTCGATCGGGGTGAATTAGGTAAACAGTTTAAGAGGAAATCTTAATGGAGTTCCCTGATTTCAATTGAAAATTATATAGATACATGCCATTTATCTAGCATTTCTCTTTTCATCTTATATTATTCTACTCCCTTTTCATTTTTTGAGCCTTTTTGAAATCCTTCGCCTCAGTTGTAATTATTGTGTAATAAACCAAACATCGCAATTAATATCAATTCTTAACTTCATCTTTTCAGAACCCAACATTAAACATGCTTTTTATCTTGATTTCTAATCGACAAGTGAAAGTATTTTTGGTATATTGTCTTTGCCTGGCAGAGGTAAAACCACCCCTTTAAAGCCAAGCTTCTTTAAATATTTTGTGACCATTAAGGATTAAACAGCAAAGTTACAATTTGTGAGGTCAAATGGATAAACCTTTGTCAATACCTTCTGACCCATGTTGGAAAGAAAGCATTTTTGCTATTAAAACCTCTTTGAAATTTGGATCCTTCGAGGACTTCAAGAAATATCTCATCGAAAGTTTACCTCAAAATTCTCTAAAGACTAAGGGCCTGTTAATAAACCGGAAACAACAATCCTGCTCTTGCAAGCGATACAAGACCCTGAGAATACGCTGAAAACATTCTATTTCACACCATCGATTGAGGAATATTTTGAGAACATTTTGGAACAAGTGGTGAGAGGCAAGGGTGGTGGATTCTGGATTCAAGCGGAATATGGAGCAGGAAAGACCCACTTTTTAGCAGCCCTCGGAAGTCTTCTCATGGCTGATTCTGAAATTCCCTGGAATTCAGTTAGAAGTGATACCGTTCAGAGTTATGCGAGAAGACTTACTGGTAAAACCCTCTTCCCAATCATTATCAATTTGAAAGGCGAAGCAGATTTCCATGGGAAAGATAATTTGCTCAGGGTGATAGAAAGGCATATCGAGGAAATCCTCGATGAGAGGGAACTTCATGAAAAAGTCTTTGTTACCACGGGAGATGAATTGATTAAATGGTATGAGAAGAATAAACTAAAAGCCCAAATTGATGCCTACATCAAATCTAAATCAGGGAAATCAGCAATCGATTTGGGCCGCCAGGTTTTGGCCGATCTTATAAGGCAATATTGTGATGATGAAGGGACGACACCTAGGCTTTCAGCCTCTACAAAGACCAGAATCACTTACATATACAACCAACTTTTGAAACAAGGATTTTCTGGCCTACTCTTTATTATTGATGAATATGCATCCTGGGAAGATCGCCACCCTGTTGGTACTCCTGAATATGCAATGGATGAGGAGGTCCTTGAAACCCTTTCATGGGAACTTCCTAAAGGGAGAGGCCTTGAAATTTACGCGATTGTTGCCTCCCAGAAGCCTGCTCCTGCAAAATTGCGTGGGGAACGCTTCGACAATTTTCTTCTTTTGGGCGGCAAGAACGAAAAGGACTATGACGTCATCGTTTCCTATCGGGTTCGTGATTTGATTCAAGAGAGGCTACCCGAAATTGAAGGGTATTATGAGGACTATTTCAAAGACTTTAAGTTCTTAAAAAATACTTCCAAGGAATACTTTCTTTCAACCTTTCCTTTTCAGCCTCGATTTTTTGAGGTTATCCGGAGAATTACCGCCCGCGAACTCCCCACGGCCAGACTCGGGATTAGCGTCGTGTGGGATACCCTTTGTGATTTTGTATTGAATAGAAATGCCCTTATTACGGGGAAAATTAGGGACATTTCCCATAATTAAAGGGGGAAGAGATTTGATGGATGCCAGAGAAATTGATTCATGGATGCGGCATATTTGGCTGAAGATAGTCAAAGAGGAATACGGACGGAGTAGGATTCTTGAGGAATCCAATCTGCATTCAACGGTTTACTTCCATTTAAGAAAGCTCATTGAGAGTTTAAAAAGCAAGAAAACGAAACCGTTTATATACTCGGAGATGCCGTTCTCAACCAAAATAAGAGGCGAAGGCAAGAAAAACCCTCGTGTTGACCTTGCTGTTGTCATTTTAGATGAGGAGACCCCAATAGATTTGCTTGCCGTGATTGAGCTCAAACACTATGATTCTGTTTGAGGCGGCAAAATTACTTGAACCAAAGGCAATACATGTTTCGTTGCCATCGGCGACAATCAGGAATGCCGAAGAATTAGATGAGTGGATTGACAACGTGAAATCCGAAATCACAGAAGGCTTGAAGAATGGTCCGGTCATTGTGCTGTAAAAGTCCCGCGAAAGAAAGCTTCAGATGATGAAAATGAACCTTCCCGAATCTATATTACAATTTGTTAACCGACAGGAAACAATCCCTATGCTTCCAGCAGACAGGACATATCCTTATTCGGACTATGTGTGGAAGGTGACAGCATGCATTCTCCTTTCAGGCAAAATCAAGCCAAAGAGTGGCGATGGCCTTCCAAACTTGACCGACACAAATCGCGTCTGTAAGGAGGCAAATTTTGATCAGTATTATCTTCTCAGGATGGCCTCTTTTCTTCTGGCCAGTGAGGTGATCGAGAATCACCTCGATTCTTATAAGAAAGGAAAGCAGTTCCATGCCTTCTGGGGAGACAACCTGGTAAAGCTTCAAACCGTTGTCCGTCAGGGGCTGCTGACACTGGTTCAGCGGTATACCCCTTTTCATTCATGGCGCCCTACCTTTTCACTTCATTCAGGCCTGATCGAGTTCCTCATTCTGTTTTTTACCAGCTTTGAAGAACGGGCTTTACGGTATGACAAGATCGGGGAATTGTTTCTCGCCTTCAGTGTTTTGCCGGAAAAAGAGCTTATCGCGCTGGCGAAAAATCTGGCGATTCCGTATACAGACCTATCAGTCTATCAGTGGAAGCATTGGTTAGACCCTAAAGGGCAAGAGGCTCTGATTCGATCCCTTTTTGATGCCGGCTGGGCTTACGTCGATCAACAGCAAAAAATCGACTGGTTCTTTTTGAGTCGCACAGGTCGGGCCATATTGGGCATTGACTCGGCGCCACCCAGGCCGCTGAAAGTAGAAGATTTTCGGGTGTTACCCAATCTATGTGTCTTTGCAGGAGCCGATCTGCCGGTGGAGAAACTTACCCCCCTGTTTCGCTATTGCAGAATCAAAAGGATCGACCGGATCTTTGAATTTCAGCTCGATAGGAAGGCTATGAACGAGATGCCTTCCCGAACCTCTCCGGGCCGAGAACTTCTTAACCTTTTGAAAGAGTTGGAGCCTTTGCCATCAGGTATCAGAAGTCTCCTTGAAGAGAAACCGGAAATAGAAGGCATCTTGCGCATCCAGGCTTGTAGCGCTATCGTTAAACCGGAAAATCCGGCAATGCTCTCAAAAATCAGAAATCACAACAAGTTGAAAGGGTACATCGACCCCGGTGGACCGCCAGGTTATCTTCTTGTCAAAAGCACATCCAATCCAGTCAATTTCATTAGGCGTTGCCAGGAATACGGGTTTGAAGTGAAGCCATTATAACCAAGGACGGAGTGATCACCGATGCTGACTTATCCGAAGAAAATTCTGGAAGATATGAACGTTGATGTACTGAGAAGGCTTACTCGCCTTCTTGATTTGCCGAAAAGCCTGTCACGAAAAGACGATTTTATCAACGCGCTGGCGCGCGAAGTGGAAACCAATCCTCAAGGGGTTCTCAAGCGCATGTCCGAGGGTGAGCGCCTTTTACTGGCGGAAGCCGCATATCATGACGGGCGTATCAATCCCAGCGTATTTTCATCAAAATATGGTATTTCGGCCCCACTGCCCAATCCCTGGATGAGGCCGGATCAAGCCGTATTAACCGCTTTGATGTTCCAGCGGAATACGCTGAACATCTATGAGGTTCCGAAAGAGTTAATAAAGGCGCTACAGGATTTCCTTCCCAAGCCGGCGCAGGCGAGGGTTAAAACCGTTGACTCCCTGCCTGCCTCTTATCTTCCTCCAAAGCGTTATTCGCACAGCCCCGATCAATCCCCCCGTCCCCTTCATGTTCATGAAGGAGAAAGAGCGGTATTTAACGAGCTACGTCGTGTCCTGAGGTTGGTTCAGGCTGGAAAGGTCAAGGTGACCGATAAAGGCCGCCGTCCTACGGATAGTGCGGTTCGGCTCCTTTCCACGGCGCTCGATTCATCCGATTTTGATCTGAAATCGCCTTTTGAAGAAACCAATAAATATGAGGAAAAGGCCGGGGCCGTCCGTGCCCACGCCTGGGGTGTGCTCATCCAACAATGCGGATGGGCCAAACTTAGGACCGGTACTCTGGTTCTCACGGAATCTGGCAAAGAAATGCTGAATGGACCGGATGTAACCCGATACAAGGACGGCGTAGAGGCTTTCTTGAACAATGACGATTTTGACGAACTGAACCGAATCGAGCATATCCGGGGCCAATCCGGCAAAGCCAAACGACATATGACATCCCCTTCCGAACGGAAGATCCCTATTGTCGATTCGCTTTTTGAATGGCCTATCAACCAGTGGCTGAGTCTGGAGGAGGCGTATCGTTTTGTTTTCGCCTCCGGGAATGACTTCATCGTAACCGACGAGCCTTATAATCTCTATTTCTCAGAGCATCAGTATGGCCATTTCGGGGATATTAAAGGGGAACTGGAACGGCAGTATCTGCGGGCCCTGTTGATGGAGTCCCTGGCCACGCTGGGCCTGGTGGATATTGCCTATGTGTTTCCACATCACCTCTGGCCGGAACTGGGCGACCGATGGGGTAAGGATGAGATGAGTTTCTGCAGCCGATATGACGGGTTACTCTACGTCAGGCTCAATGGGCTGGGCGCATTTGTTTTTGACCTCAGCGATACCTGGACTCCCCCTGCAACGGCGGAGGAGAACCGTAATCTTTTTACCCTTCTCCCGAACCGTGAAATTGCCATTACCCAGAGCAAAAAGCTGTCCCCGGACGAAATCGCCGGCCTGGAGATCTGCGCCGTGTTAAAAAGCGATTATGTTTGGGAACTGAGCGCCCATCAGATCTTGACCTACTTCGAATCAGGTGGCTCCATGGAAGAAATTACTGCCTTCCTGAAATCCAATTCCTCCACGGGAATCCCTGAGACCGTGGACGTCTTCCTGCGGGACATGGCTGAAAAAGTTTCTGCTGTCAAGGAGGGAGAAGAAGCCCTTCTTTTCACGGTTAAGGATGAAGTCACCGCTGCGCTGATTGCCAGCGACTCCGATGCCCGGAAATACTGCTTTCTTGCCGGGGCCAACAAGCTGGCGGTGCCGAAAAAGAATCAACGCGCCTTCCGTTCAGCGCTGAAGAAATTGGGTTATGTGATTCCATCATGACGATCCATCATCCGGAAAATCCTTTAATTGTTCAGAGTGACCACACCATTCTGGTGGAGGTGGACAGCCCCCGCTACATGGAGGTTCGCGACCGGCTGGCACGATTCGCCGAGCTCGTCAAATCGCCTGAGCATGTCCATACCTATCGGGTCACGCCTCTATCGGTCTGGAATGCTTGTGCGGCGGGTGTTCCACTAATCGAAATCATCGAAACGCTGAGCCAATTCTCAAAGTACCCTGTACCCGAACATGTGCTCATCGGAATCCGTGACTTTGCCTCCCGTTACGGACGTCTCCGTCTGAGCCGAGATTCGCAGGGCCTCATCCTTTCCGCCACGGACGAACCGCTGGCCGAAGAAATCTCCCGAAACAAGCACATTGCCCCGCTCCTCGCAGGCAGACTCTCGTCCCTTGATTTCCTGGTTGATCCGCTCCTGCGGGGACGCATCAAACAGGCATTGATCAAGATCGGATTCCCGGCTGAGGACGTAGCCGGATACACCCCGGGCGAGCCTCTCTCATTTGCTCTCCGTGCCACGGCGCGATCCGGGTTTCTTTTTACCGTCCGCCCTTATCAGCAAGAAAGCGCTGCTGCTTTTCACGCTGACGGTTCGGATCGAGGCGGCTCCGGTGTGATCGTATTGCCATGCGGGGCGGGCAAAACAATTGTCGGCATGGCCTGCATGGAGAGGGTTCAATCCTCCACGCTCATCCTGACCACGAGCGTAACCGCCGTGCGCCAGTGGATTGCCGAATTGCTCGATAAGACGAACCTCCATGAGGATCAGATCGGGGAGTATTCAGGGAACCTCAAAGAAATCCGCCCCGTTACCGTTTCTACCTACCAGATCATGACTTACCGGCAGAAGGTCAATGCCGATTTCATTCATCTCCCTCTCTTCGATCAACGAAATTGGGGGTTGATCATTTATGACGAGGTCCACCTGCTGCCTGCGCCTGTTTTTCAGGTTACGGCCGGCCTCCAGGCCCGACGCCGGCTCGGATTGACCGCAACTCTGGTGCGGGAAGACGGAAGGGAGGATGACGTTTTTGCCCTCATCGGGCCCAAGAAGGCTGACGTGCCATGGAAGGAGATGGAAGACCAGGGATGGATTGCGCAAGCCGTGTGCACTGAAATCCGCATCCCATTGCCTGATGAATTGAGGATGCCTTATGCTCTGGCCGAGGCTCGATCCAAATTCCGGATCGCATCCGAGAACCCTCTCAAAGAGAAAGTCGTCCGGCAACTGTTAAACCGTCATTCTGATGAGCCGTGTCTGATTATTGCCATGTATGTTGAACAAATCAAAGGTCTGGCAGAATCGCTGAATATTCCCGTACTGACCGGAACAACGCCGCAAAGAAAACGGGACCGCCTTTATGAGGATTTCAGGGCCGGCCGGATCACGATACTGGCCGTATCCAAGATCGCCAATTTCGCCGTGGATTTACCGGATGCCTCCGTCGCTATTCAGATCTCCGGCACCTTTGGCTCGCGCCAGGAGGAGGCCCAGCGCCTCGGGCGAATTTTGAGGCCGAAAGCGGGCCAGAATCAGGCGCATTTCTATACCCTGGTGAGCCAGGACACCGTAGAACAGGATTTCGCCCTCAAACGTCAATTGTTTCTGTGCGAACAGGGATATACCTACTCGATCCGTCACATTAAGAACGTTGAAGATCTCGGCGGGCCGGAATGAATAATCTGGGGGTATGTTGATCTAATGGACGAAAGAACACGCTTGATAGAAAAGCTTAGGCTAATTGAAGCTCTTTTTGCCGGCGCAGCTACACCGGGGGAACGTGTCGCTGCGGCCAATGCTCTGGAGCGGATGCAAGCTCGTTTGCATAATCTCCAGAAGCAAGATTCTCCATTGGAGTTCAAATTCACCTTAACGGACCTCTGGTCACAAAAGCTTTTCGTGGCATTACTGCGTCGTTACGGCATCAGACCCTTCCGTTACTCGAGACAGCGGCACACAACGGTAATGGCTGTTGTGCCAAAAACCTTTGTGGACGAAACACTTTGGCCGGAGTTTGAGGAACTGAACAAGACTCTGCGCACGTATTTGGATGGGGTGACAACCCAAATTATTAAAGATGGGATTTATGCCGACAATTCAGAACCTGAAATCAGACAGGACATTCCCGAGAACCTTTAACTCCTCCCTTTCGTAAAGGGAGGACGGGAGGGATTTTATAACGAACTTGCAATGAACTTTCTTAATAAAGATCTTCGGAGACAGCTTGAAAGGTCCGTCATAAAGGCTCGAAATATTGCTGAGACGGGGGCAAGATCGGCCCTGGAATGGCTTGCTGTAGAACAGGCAGAACCTTTCAAGCATATGTCACCAGAGGAAAGGGAACTCCGTGTTTGGCTGAGGGCACGAGGGTAATTGGGGACGGGTTCCTATTTTAAGCAAATTTACATAAAGGAAGAATAGAGGACGGGGATGGTGAAACATATCGATTCATGGATGGAGCGTATTTGGCTGAAGATGGTCAAAATAGAATGCGATAGCAGTAGGATTCTTGAGGAATCTAATTTACATTCAACGGTTTACTTTCATTTAATTGAAAAGCCGAGGAGCAAGTGATGGAAATATCCAGACATGCAAGAAACAACATGAGATTGTATAATATCTCTGAAAGGGATATTATGAACGCTATAGATTCACCAGATGTTTCAGGCATGGAAGGAGACAAGGTGGTGGCCGTGAAGAAGTTTCAGGATAAATTCTCAGGCTTTCCACTTAAAGTGGTATATGAAAAAATGGGAAATGAACTTTTCATTATTACAGCTTATCCGATAAAAAAGAAAATGTGGAGGTGAAGCCGTGAAAGTTAAGTATGATAAAGAAGCCAACGCAGCTTACATTCAGCTCTCGTCGAAGAAGCCAGATGGTGCTATAGAGATGGCTGAAGGAGTCATTCTTCACACTACGTCAAAAAACGAGATTGTCGCTATCGAGATACTTGACGCTACCAAGAAATTTCCAATTAAGACACTTTACAAACTCGAACTATCTCCTACAGCGGCCTGAAGCGGTGAAGGCAAGAAAAACCCTCGGGTTGACCTTGCTGTAGTCATTTTAGATGAGGAGAAGGAGACCCCGATAGATTTGCTCGCCGTAATTGAGCTCAAACACTACGATTACCACGCTAACTCGATTGGAATACAAAAAGACTTGGATCATCTGGAAGCTCTTCGGAGACGGGGTCTATTATCCGTATGATAAGTTCCTAAGGAAACTAAGTTTAAAATCACAAAAATTTGGGTTTAATACTGTATCTTTAGATACAGAATCATTAAAAAAGAGTAAATTCTGTATTTGTAGACACAGAAAATCGAACCTTTCTGCGGTTGGATTTACAGAAATAGCTTATTTTGTTGAATTCTGTAACTGCAACAATAGAATTCTCAAAATAATCGAAAGTGACATGTGGAATGTTGTGGCATAATGAAAAACCCTCACCCCTGGTGCGAGAAATTAGCTGCTTAAAAAATGGGCACCTCAAAGATAGGCGAAAATGGGCAAGATACTTGGGCGGTGGAGGGTCTTTACTTTTGCTGTTTTTGCTACTTCGTCCACCAAAAGTGGGAACACACATCTTTTAAAAAATGAGGATAAAACATCTTCACCTATAGTAGAATAAGGATTAGATGAATCGTGAGGGTAGGGGATGGAGTAAGGAGAGGGATACTTTTTGGGTTCCGACTACATTGGTTCGGAATCTCCATCTTGGTTCAGTCTATATTTTTCTAACCGATAACGCATCGAGCGAAAATTAATATGTAAAAGGTCTGCGGCTTTCTTCTTAATCCCTTTTGTTTTTTCCAAGGCTTTCAACAGAAGAGTTCTCTCAAGATCCTCCACCACTTTTTCAAGATCAATTCCCTCGTTCGGAATTTCGAGATCGAGCGGTCTTTTTTTCAGTGGGAGTTGTTCATCGAGGTAGGAACTAAGATTTTGCGCGGTCAGTTCTTGGGTACTCTCTAATGCGACAGCCCGTTCGATAATATTCTGAAGTTCTCTCACATTCCCCGGATAATCATAATTGAGCAAAATACGAAGCGCCTCCGGAGAGATCGTCGACATATTTTTATTTAACTCCTCCGAATATTTTTTCAAAAAGTGCGTGGTCAGAAGGGGGATATCTTCTCTTTTTTCCCTCAGGGGAGGAATTTTGATCTGGATCACATTGAGTCGATAAAATAAATCTTCTCGAAATCGCTTTTCTCTCACTCCTTCTTCTAAGTCTCTATTCGTTGCAGAAATAATTCGGACATCCACTCGGATGTCTTCCGTCCCTCCCACTCGCTTGAACTCCTTATCCTGTAACACACGAAGTAATTTCACTTGCATCAGGAAAGGAAGTTCACTGATTTCATCTAAAAAGATCGTTCCCTCATCTGCCAATTCAAACAATCCCTTCTTGGTCGCGATGGCATCTGTAAATGCCCCTTTCATATGGCCAAAAAGTTCGCTTTCGATAAGGGGCTCGGGAATGGCACCACAATTGAGTGTCACGAAAGGTTTGTCCTTTCTCGGGCTGTTGTAATGGATCGCCTTCGCCACCAATTCCTTGCCCGTTCCACTCTCTCCGGTGATCAGGATATTCGTTTTGGTGGGGGCCACCTTCTCTAACAGGTCGTACAAGGCGAGCATTTTGGAACTCTGCCCGATAATATTATCAAAATGATAACGGTCCCTGACCACTTGTTTCAAAAGGATGTTTTCCTGTTGAAGATTTTTCTTCTCCAAAGCATTCTTGATAATCAGCTTGATCTCTTCGACCTTAAACGGTTTCGTAATATAATCATAGGCTCCCTCTTTCATCGCCTTGATCGCTGTATCGGCGGAAGCATAAGCGGTGATCATGATCACAATGGTTTCTGGCGAAATGGCCTTCAGTTTCTTTAACACGGAAATTCCATCCAACCTGGGCATCCGGATGTCCAGGAGGACCAAATCGAAAATTTCTTTCTCGGCCAGTTTTAAAACCTCTTCTCCATTCGGGGCCAAAGAAACATGATAGCCTTCTTTCTTGAACATGATCTCTAAGAATTCCCTCATGCTTTGTTCATCATCGGCTACTAAGATTTTGTCCTTTAACATTCCGTTTTCCCCCGTCTCAATTCGTAGGCAGAAAGATGGTAAATGTGGAACCCCTTCCCACCTCACTTTCCACCTTGATCACCCCATTGTGGTTTTCAACGATTTTGTGAACGATCGACAGGCCTAAACCCGTCCCCCTTTCCTTTGTCGTAAAAAAGGGCTCAAAAATCTTTTCCTTTTCTTGTGAAGGAATTCCTTCTCCGGAATCGGTAATCGAAATCTTCACCCACTCCTTCCCTGTCCTTTGGGTCGGCAATGGAAGGTTTGCTTCCCCAAAGGCCTCATTCCCTTTTTCTAAGTCAATGCTGATTTCACCCCCATCCGACATGGCTTGACCGGCATTAATCAAGAGATTCCAGAATACTTGCTTCATTTGCTTCGGATCAATCATGACTTGTATAGGATCGCGAAGACTCGGTCGTTTGATGTGGATCCCCTCGTGGAAGGGGGGGGATTGGGTAAAGAGTTCGATGGTTTCTTCAATGATCTTCCATATCTCCCAAGGCATTTTATTGGTTTGGGGAGGTTGAGCAAAAAGTAAAAAATCAGTGATCAATCCATTCAGCCTTTCCGATTCCCTGATGGTAATCTCCATGAGTCGCTGCTGGTATTCATCCAATACGAGTTCCGATTTCAGCATTTGAATCGATCCGCTCAAAGAGGCCAAAGGGTTTCGGATTTCATGTGCCATTCCTGCGGCCAATAAACCAATCGCCGCCATCTTATCTCCTCTTTTCATCTGGTCTTCCATCTCCTTAATTCTGGTAATATCCTGAAAAATTAAGGTATGGCCGATCAGTGATCCCTCTGGATCGGTAAGCGGAGAGATAGAAAAACCCAGATAAAGTTTTTTCCCTTCATAGTTTGTAAGGAAGGCTTGATAACGTTGATAATCAGAGGAGGGGTCTGATGTCTTCCTCTTCCCTTCTTCGATCGCCTCATTGATTTTTGGAAAGAGATCATAGATGGAAACATTTTTTAATTCCTCCCCTTTCCGGTTTAATATCTTCTCGGCGGTTCGATTTAAAAAATTGATCTTCCCATCGAGGCCAATGGTTAGAAGGCCGCTGTCCAGACTCTGGATAATATTCTGATTGAACGTCTCCAATTGGTTATAATCGGCCTGTTTTTGGATGAGCTCTTTCTTCTTCTTCTGAAGTTCTCCAGAAATCGTGCTGCTCAAAAAGGCGACGATGTAAAAGGTGGCCATATAGATGACCAGGGAATAAAATATTTGAGTGGCATCGTACAGGGAGGGTCGGCCCAAAGGATTGATCCAACGATGAAGTTGGAGTAATAAGACAAGACCATAGAGAAAAGTGGACAGCGAAGCTGAAAAAAAGGCACCCCCCTTGTAGAGAATAATGCTGCTGCCGATAATAGAGAAGATATACGTGATAGGGAAAAAACTTTCCTTGCCACCGGTAAAATAGATCAAGCCTGTGATGAAAAGATGATCCATCACAATTTGAACAAAAGCAAATCGCTGGAGGTCCTTAATTCTTTTTAAGAAGATGGCATAAAAGATGGTCACGAGATAGAAAACGCTGATGAAATAATAAAAATTATTGATCATGGGAATGAAGAAATACTTTTCTCCGGAAACCTGGAAGAGGAAGGTAATGGTGAGAAGAAGGGTGAGGATGATGATACGACTCAACATCAAACCCTTCACATTTTTCAACATTTTTTGATGCGTATCGAGGGAAAGATTTGAATTTGGATCCATCAAATTCTACTCCCTGCCGGGAGGGAAGCTAACCCACGGCAGATGACATAGTAAAGATAGGCAGATACATCGCAATGACCACGCCTCCGATCACAACTCCCAAGAACATCATCAGGAGCGGTTCAAGGAGGGCAGTCAAATTTCCCACCGCGACATCCACTTCATCCTCATAGAAATCTGCAATCTTGGAGAGCATCGTGTCCAACGCTCCGGTGGATTCTCCAACAGAGATCATCTGGATGACCATCGGGGGAAAGTGACCACTACGGCCCAACGGATCCGCAATGGTTTCGCCCTCCCGGATGCTCGCCCTCGCATTCATGATTGCTGTTTCAATCGCTCTATTTCCGGAGGCCTTTGAGACAATGATTAATCCATCTAAGATGGGAACCCCACTGCTGACCAGGGTCCCCAATGTTCGGGAGAACCGTGCTACAGCAATCTTTTGAAAGAGCGGCCCAAATACAGGCAATTTTAGAATGAGACGGTCGATCACGGCCTTTCCACCTTCACTTTGATAATATTTTCTGAAAAGGTAGATAAAAAGGATGAGTCCGGGGATCATGATGACCACATATTTCTTCACAATCTTGCTGATCGCGAGGACGATGAGTGTAGGAAGAGGTAATGTCTGCCCTGCTGATTTGAACATTGTTTCAAAGACAGGGATGACAAAGACCATCAATATGATCACGACGATAACGGCTACCCCAATAATGGTGGACGGATAGACGAGCGCCGACTTCACCTTTTTTTTCAAAGCCTCTGCCTTTTCGATGTAGTTCGCCAGACGGTTGAGGATAGCGTCTAAGATGCCTCCTTCTTCTCCGGCTACGACTAAATTCGTATACAGGTCGTCGAATGTGACAGGATGTTTTTTGAGAGCTCCTGCGAAGGTGGAACCTCCCTCCACATCCTCCCTGATTTCCCGGATAATGCCTTTGAAGACTGGGCTATCCTGTTGGGAAGATAGGATTTCCAACGATTGGACCAAGGGTAATCCAGCATCAATCATGGTCGCAAGTTGTCGCGTAAAAATCGCAACCGCCCGTTTTTTCACTTTTTTCTTGAACGGCCAAGAAATTTTGATCTCTCTTCCCTTGGAGCTGATTTTGGTCGGGATGATGTTCTGCTGTCTGAGATGAATTCGAATGGCCGCCTCGTTCGGAGCGTCCATTTCACCCTTTTTGATTAATCCCTTAATTGTCTTTCCTTCCCATTTAAAAATTGGCATGACTCATTCCCTTCCAAACCGGTTCATGCCGGTCTCGCCATTCTTTCCTTTTTCCCCACAGACATGTTGGAGGTGGAAAGCATTTGCCGGAATTCATCAGGATTGTGACTCCGATCTATAGCATCCTCTAAGGAGATGATATGACGTTCGACAAGTGAAAAAAGGGCTTGGTTCATTGTTTGCATTCCGTGTTTCGACTGTCCCACCTGCATCTGCGAATAAACCTGTTGAATTTTGTCCTCCCGAATCAGATTTCGAATGGCAGCGTTCGGAATCATGACCTCCATGGCCATAGCCCGTCCCTTTCCACCCACTTTTGGGATGAGTTGTTGGGCCAAAACCCCTTCCAACACAAAGGACAGTTGGGTCCGTATTTGTTGCTGTTGATGGGGGGGAAAGACATCGATGATACGATTGATCGTTTCCACGCAGGAGTTTGTGTGCAATGTGGCGAACGTCAAATGCCCTGTTTCAGCTGTGACGAGGGTTGCCTCGATGGTCTCCAAATCCCTCATTTCGCCAATCAGAATGATATCCGGATCTTGCCGGAGAATATGCCGAAGGGCAGCGGCGAAACTTTTTGTATCGGAGTTCACCTCTCTTTGGTTGACCATACAGTTTTTGTGACGATGAAGGTATTCAATCGGATCTTCGACGGTCATGATATGGGAGTTGCTTTCACTATTGATTTTATCGATCATCGCCGCCAATGTCGTCGATTTTCCTGTCCCGGTTGGCCCGGTAACTAGAACAAGGCCTTTCGGTTTTTTAATCAATTCGCTGACAACGGGAGGAATTCCCAAATCAGAAAAATTGAGGATGTCGAAAGAGATGGCTCGAAATGCTCCAGCAACCGCTCCCCGTTGCATATAGATATTACCCCTGAACCGACTCAATCCTTTGATTCCAAACGAGAAGTCCAATTCATATTCTTCCTCAAATTTATGTCGCTGTGCATCGGTCAATACACTATAACAAATCCTCTTGGTATCGGGTGCTCCCAGGACGGTCGGATCGAAACTCATCAACTTTCCATCAATCCGAAATTGAGGAGCAGCCCCTGTGGTGATATGCAAATCAGAGGCTTTCTTCTCGATGACCATTTCAAGTAATTTTTGTAATTCAACCATATCTTCCTCCGAAATCCTTTCTGGGATGGGTTATCGATCATCAATGGTGGACCTGAGCACTT
>Ga0315274_10002000_pt1 | contig 31220 bp, 38 predicted proteins | sample YL17G02_20_MG_FD_203700 | JGI IMG/M metagenome (GOLD analysis project Ga0315274, IMG submission 203700) | Sediment microbial communities from Yellowstone Lake, YNP, Wyoming, USA - YL17G02_20 | ecosystem: Environmental > Aquatic > Freshwater > Lake > Sediment | place: USA: Wyoming | collected...
ATTGAACGCAGGAATGCAGCCGTTCAATCTACCGCAATACAACTGTGAGTTTATTCTCTTTGGCCGAAAGGGTAGCCTCCAATTCGATGACACAAAGCAATTTCAAACGTGCTTCTCCGCATTGCGTAGGGAACACTCCCGCAAACCAGATGAGTTCTACGAGTTAGTAAAGCGGGTTAGCCCAGCGCCGAGACTAGATATGTTTAGTTGCCAACCCCATGATGGGTTTGACCAATATGGAAATGAAACAAGTAAGTACGAAGCCCCAAAAGACAACCCCGATTGACTTCATTGAGAACGGGACTAAAAGGCGACTCCGTGGCCTCGCTAGAACTCGCCTGGTTAAACATGGCTTTTGGGCAATAGACAAGGTACATGGAAAGACATTATGCCTTATAGAAATCCTTATTCCCGAACTTGGTATCGAGGTGAACTTTACGCCAGCCGAATCTTTTGAGGATGACTTACTACATTCCTGGCTAGATGCCGAGAGGCAGAATGACCAGTTCCCATTTGATGACCCAGCCATGGACCCAACCAGACCAAGTCAGTTGAAGAAGAAGATAGGGCACCTGCAGAAACTCCTAGAGGATTATTGGAGAGCATATTGCCAAGGGGGGCAACCACAATGACTACCACCCATCTTTTCTTTATCCTCCTTTCTTTACTATAGGTGGCGGGGCCGTCCTCGCCACCATGAAAACAACATCACTTTGTGATTGAACATTAGAAAAGATTGAAAGGAGAACTATGGAAGAATATGAACGAGTAAGAAAAGAAATGGCAGAAGAACTTAGAACCTACGCAGGGAAATGGAGTGGGTTGGTTGACTGGGGGCAGGTACTTATAGAAAACCCTGAATACTTTTTAGAAAAAGCCAACCGACTCCTCTCTATTAAGGGCATCAGAATAGAGAGTGATGACCAGAGTTTGCCAAGAGTAGGGAGTATTCTTCCTAGCACTCGCCAAGATGAACAAAGGAAGATGTTAGAGGCAGGCTTTGTTAAGTGTATTAAGAGGAGGGAACATGGAAGCTAGCTATGGACTTAGTTGTGATAACTGTGGAAATTACTTTACAAGTATTGAGGCTTTCCCCAAACCCCATCTATGCCCCAGATGTCTTATTGTTTACAAGGCTGGGCAGGATTCCATGTTGAAGGAAGTGAAGGAGTGGATGGATGAGAATTGCCTAGGTTGCCGAAGCAACACGCCATGTAATACAGATGAGTATTTAGGCTTTCATAAGGAAAGTTGGCAAGCCTTTCTCAAGGGCTTGGAGGGAGACAAATGACAATAGAAGAAGCGATTCGGGTCTTAGAGGAGTTAGAACCCCTAACTACTCGATACCTGCACCGAGAGTATGAAAAAGCAGTCAAGTTGGGCATCGAAGGACTGAAGTTGATTCAGTATCAAAGCCCAGATAGAACACTTCCTGGCACTAAGTTACTACCAGGTGAGACTGAGAAATGACAATTAACCATCTTTGAGGGGAGGAAATTATGAACAAAACTTCAATCGAGTGGGTGCGTAACCCTGACGGCAGCCAGGGCTACACCTGGAATCCGATCACTGGCTGCTTGAATCATGTCAACGGCTTATGCAAAGGCGGGAACTTTCCCTGCTATGCCTACCAACTGGCGAATAGGAGACTGAAGGGACACTACCTAGCGAATAAGCATACCGCCACAGACAGATATGATGAGGACAGTTACCCCTTCTATCCCCGCTTCTGGGAAGAGAAACTACTGAAACCCGCTAAGGGATTCGCCGGTTATCTGAAGACAAAACCGAAGGGCATTTTTGTCTGTAATATGAGCGACCTCTTTGGTATCGGCATTCCTGAAGAATGGACAAGGCGAGTGTTGGAACAGTGCAAGATATTCTCCCAGCATCGCTTCTATCTTCTCACCAAACAGCCACAGAACCCAATCAAGTTCAGCCCCTTCCCGGAGAATTGCTGGGTGGGGGCGACTGTAACTAATCAGGACAGTTTATCGGATACCTTGCGGGCGTTAATTGATGTTGATGCCAAGACTAAATTCTTATCGCTTGAGCCGTTGCTAGGGGAAATAAATGTTAGCTTCTATCCCGATGAAATTCAGTGGGTTATCATCGGCCAGCAAACTCCAGTCTCGGCCAAGACAGAGCCTAAAGTCGAATGGGTACAAGAGATAGTCGAGGCCGCGGACAAGGCGGAAATACCAGTTTTCCTGAAGGATAACCTTGACCCGTTATTGCGAACCATAGATGGGCAGATTCCTACCGGATTATGCGATAACTTTGGGCGTACTTTAAGGCAGGAGATGCCATCTTTGAGGGGATAGGATGAAGGCTTATCAGGAGAAAAATGAAACCGTATTATGAAGATAAGTGGGTAACAATCTATCACGGAGACTGCCGTGAGATATTGCCTCAATTAGATGTTAAGGTGGATTTGGTGCTGACTGACCCGCCGTATTTCCTACCCGCAAAGCATTATGAAACGAGACGCAATTTCCCACGCAGTTTGGGGGACTTATCTATATTGGAGTTCTTTTTTGATGCGACCTTGAAGGATTGCATTGATAAGCTAAAGAAGACTGGCTTTATCTATCTGTTCTGTGATGGACAAAGTTACCCCGTATTCTACGTAAAGCTATATTCATTAGTCAAATCGCTACGGCCTTTGATTTGGGACAAAATGACTTCTATCAACGGTTACAGTTGGCGGCATCAGCACGAGCTTATCATCTTTGCCGAGATGCCTAATAGTGAACCAATTAAGACAGGTGACGGTGATATATTGCGATACAGGGCAGAGCCAATAGACGATAGAAACCATCCTTCCCAAAAGCCTGAAGATTTAATCTCACGTTTGATAGGTAAAAGCACAAAGGATAATGACCTTATCCTTGACCCCTTTCTTGGTTCAGGTACAACCTGTTACTGTGCCAAGAAGTTAAACCGCTACTCAATAGGAATCGAGATAGAAGAGAAGTATTGCGAGATAGCAGCTCGGCGGTGTTCTCAGGAAGTAATGGAGCTATGACAGGAGAGAGGATGAAGGCTAAATACAAGGTTACACAAGTAACGAGAGATAGCGAAAACCCCATCGTAAAGATATTAGTTAATGAACTTATAGAAAAGGATATTTTCTATTTGAATGGCATACCCCATATTGTCGGGAAACATATGCGGTTTGAGGCAAAGTTCACTCTTCCTTGCGGAATTAGGCACTCTCAGATATACTGTTACCCAGAGGATAGGCAATGTCGCCTTTGGAACAATTCTTCCTTGCTACTGGCATTATCGGGGTGGTGGCCTTCATAATGGCTATATCCCCTTTCCTTCAACAGATATTTGGGAAGCCGAAAATTGCCCTTTCATTCGGCCATAATGACTCAAACATAGGCAGGTTAATTAGAATATATTTAATGAATCCGCCTTTCGATGATAGGCTAGTCAAGTTTCGATTACTTAAGTTGTTTGGTGTATCACGCTCACCCGCTTATGACGTGTATATCACCCTTCAGGTGTTCAATACCTTAACTAAAGAGGCCGTTGTTGACCCATTCGTTCCCGATATAGGCTTCACGTCATCTGATAAGGGTGTTAGGGCAGTATTACCAGCATCCAAGCTTATGACGAATGTGGATGTGGCAAGGTGGTGGCGAAGTACAAATTCAGCAGCGTTACTTGGTGGTATTCGCAATATACCATTAGGGGAAGGTATATACGGAGTTAATATTGGCATTGGTTTTGAAGGTGGCTTTAAGGAATCACCGAGGCCCGCTTTCTTTCATGTCGGTAAGACGGAAGGCGAAATGACATGGGATAAAAGCATAATGGATAAGCTAAATGACGTGAGTAAATGGAATGACATTCATACGAGCTAAAGAAATACCGCCACGTTCGGGGAATTGGTATGACTACGAGGTTATGACTGTTCACGAAGGTGGCAGGGTAAGGCAGAAGGTAATTAGATATATTGGAAGGTCAGGGGCGCATCCAATACCATCTAGGCACTCTATGGTAGAGCTAGGCATCTCTCCAAAGTCAGAGCTACCCGCTTTAACTAGCCCAGAATCCCATGAGGCAAGGATTCACAAGATGAAAACACCCGCAAGGCGGATAGCATCGGCATTAGGACTATACTACGGCGGTATGCCCTTAGATGCTATTCAGCAACAATTCAAACAGGATTACGGCCTCGATATGAGCGAAAGCAATTATTGGAACTGGGTAGAGCGATTTACGAAAGAGGCTATCAAGGAAGCAAGGAACTTTAAGCCAACCGTAGGTGCTCGCTGGGTAGCAGACGAAACCTATATGAAGCTAGGCAAACGTAATGTCTACTTCTGGGATATTATGGATACTGACACCCGCTATCTTTTAGCTTCCCACGTCTCATTCACACGGACTGGTAGAGACGCTAAGGCACTGATGGACTTAGCGCAAAAGAGAGCAGGGAAGAGTCCTAAAGTGGTGGTAACCGATAAGTTGGCCGCTTACATCATGGCAATTGAAGATACTTTCGGCGCAGATTCAAAACATCGGAGAGGTGGCCCATTCTATAGTGTCGAAGATAGCACGAGTCAAATAGAGCGTTTTCACCGAACGTTAGAGCAACGAACAAAGATATTCCAGAAGTATAAGGACATCGATGCCATCAGGCTCTTAACCGATGGATGGCTAATCAATTACAACTTCTTTAAGCAGAATGAAGGCTGTGGGAATATCCCGCCCGCTCAAGCTATGAGCAAGATAGTACCATTCAAAGACTGGAACGATATAGTGAGGCCGAAGGGAAGTCCAGACCTTGACTACAGAGTAACCCTACATCGAAGGCCATCCGTAAAGAAGGGCAAACCCGTATTCGATGCTAGATTAACACCCGTTAAAGAGGAGAAATAAGAGGATATATCGAAAGTGAGGTGCTAGATGGAGACTGGTGTTCTTTACTTCGGTGACAACCTAGAAATATTGCGTAAGTATGTGCCTGATAATTCCATTGACCTTATATACCTAGACCCGCCTTTCAATAGTAAGGCAACCTACAATCTGCTCTACAAAGAACAGACTGGCGAACCTTCACAGGCTCAGATAACCGCTTTTGAGGACACCTGGCATTGGAGCTTGGAATCTGAGAAGGCACTACAGGACATATTTAGCTCCTCGATTGCACTGCCAGCCGTCAAGGAGTTTATGTCTATCATGCCTAACTTTTTGGGTAAGAAAACTGATATGGCAGCTTACCTAACAATGATGTGCGTAAGACTCCTGGAACTTAAGAGAGTATTGAAGGGCACTGGTTCAACCTATCTACATTGTGACCCTACGGCTAGTCACTACCTCAAGATGGTGATGGATGCAATCTTTGGGACTGCTAGTTTTAGAAACGAACTTATATGGAAGAGACAAAGCGCCCATAGTGATGCGCGAGGCTATGGTTCTGTTCACGATGTTCTGCTCTTTTATGTGAAGTCTAACGAGTTTACTTGGAATCAAACATTTCAAGCCTATGATAAGGATTATGTAGAGCAATACTACAGATATACAGACGAGAGTGGACGTCAATTCATGTCCGGTGACTTGGGTGCTGCTGGCTTGCAAGGCGGTGGCTATGAATATGAGTGGAGGGGTGTTAAAAGAATCTGGCGAGTGCCAATTCAGACTATGGAAAAACTAGAAAGGGAAGGTAGGATATTTTATACAAAGAACGGCATCCCTAGAATCAAACGCTTTCTGGACGAAGCCAAAGGTATGCCAGTTCAAGACTTATGGAGTGATTTAGAGTCGTTGAGGTCTTGGCACACTGAGAGGCTAGGTTATCCAACGCAAAAGCCTGAGACTCTACTTGAACGTATTATTCAATCCTCATCAAATGAAGGCGATATAGTGCTAGACCCCTTCTGTGGTTGTGGAACAGCGATTGTTGTAGCTAACAACCTAAACCGCAAGTGGATTGGTATTGATATTACCCATCTCGCTATAAGCACTATGAAGTGGCGACTTGAAAAGATGTTCCCAAATATCCAATACAAAGTTATTGGCGAACCTAAAGACTTGGCAGGAGCTAAGGAATTAGCCAAACAGAATAAATATCAGTTTCAGTGGTGGGCAGTATCACTTGTGCATGGGCAACCTTATGGCGATAAAAAGAAAGGCGCGGATACTGGCATTGATGGTTATCTTTACTTTATGGATGAGAAGGACAAAGTTAAGAAAGCCATAATTCAAGTCAAAGGTGGCAATATAGAGTCCAGCCATATAAGAGATTTAGTAGGTGTTGTTCATAGGGAAAAGGCCGAAATGGGTTTGTTTCTGTGCCTAGAATCCATTACTAAACCCATGCAGTTAGAAGCTGATTCTGAAGGTTTTTATCACTCTCCTTTGGGTAGGGACTATCCCAAGATACAGATATTGACCATTGAGCAACTTCTAGAACATAAAAAGCCTGATGTTCCACCCTGGATAGCACCGATGGATGTCCCCCCAACTGCAAAGAGGCCTGAGGGCAAAACTACCAAACTAATTTAGGAGATTATGGAGTGCCTAATGAGAAAGCCACGATTGTACTTTACCCGGTTTGATGGTCATTTCTGGGAAATGGAATTGATGCCGATTAAAGAAACAAGGGAAATGCACCTTCACGATTATTGGAATGGGATATGCCATTTGTGCGGAATCTACAAAGAGGAAGTTATGGAGCTAGTATGACAGGAGAGAGGAATGAATGAAACATCTGGACTTGTTTTCGGGAGTTAAGCCTATGACAAACCTAAATCGGCAGGATTGTAATGCTTGCGGTCAATTAGGGCATGGCAAGTCGGGCAAAGAATCCATACCTTATCAGGAGTTGTATTCTTCTTTGACCGCCAAGAACCATTACGCCGATGTTGTGGCTTATGAGCAATGTCAAGGACACGAGCCTCACCACAGGATTGGCAAGCCTTTGGAGCATCAGGGAATCTCAATAGAAACCGTTTCATATTGCCATCCATGCCACACTTCTCTCGTGTTCTGGCATAGTATTCTAGGGACTTTTGGGGATTGCGTTCATAGAACCTGGAACGAGACTGCCTTGCACTTTGCCTTGCACATTCATCAGAGCAGTGCTGTCTATTTCGTTGACCCAATTCAGGAAAGAAATGCTTGCCACATTGACGGCAAAATCTTCCATCCTTTAGCTTTATCCCTCTATTCTCTCGGTATCTTTGTGATTGGCATTTGCGAGAGCAGTATTTGTGCCATGCGGTTTCAGCTTCAAAGGGTTTACCACAAACTATGCAGTATTTGGTTCTATTTACAGAATCCTTGCTCATATCTACATTATAACAAATTAGTTGGGATGTTGCAAGGAAAGGGAGGTGCATGATGCCAGAGATTAGACACCTAGATTTATTCTCTGGCATCCATAGGTGGCTTTTCTCTAGCCTGCCAATGGTTAGGGATAGAGACAATAGGCTTTGTGGAGATAGACAAGTATTGCCAGAAGGTTCTGAGAAAGCACTTTCCGAATGTCCCGATAGTAGAGGATATTAGAGATGTCGAGAAGATTAAAGAGATTGTTGCCAACGCCACAGGTAGACGATTCCAGCAATGTGAAGTGTGGCGAGAAGCGGAGAATGACACTGGCAAAGTTTATCAGGCCAGAGGAAGTGGAATTGCAGTCGCCGAACCTCCAGCCATCCTTATTACCGCAGGATTCCCTTGCCAGCCTTTCAGTGTTGCCGGGAAGCGACAAGGCGAGAGAGATGACCGCTACCTCTGGCCTCAAACTCTCACAGTTATTAAAGCCGTCAAATCCGACTGGGTATTGCTTGAAAATGTTACTGGAATCATCAATCTGGCGCTCGACACTGTGCTATCTGACCTGGAAGGTGCGGGTTACTCCTATGAAACGCTTATTATTCCAGCTTGCGCCGTCAACGCCTGGCATAGACGAGACAGGGTTTGGATTGTGGGCTTCGCCAATGAGTTCGGATTACAAGAACAAAGAGTGCGACACTTGGACTTACAATCTATCAAACCAGGTGAAGGGCTTGTTGCCAACCCCAAGCAGCCAGTTAGCGGGAGAGGGCAACTTCTTGGAGACATTGGAGACAGCCAACGGCGAGCCACCGAAGCCCAACGAGAGGGCATACAACCCACAGACGGGCATACATGTCCAAGTAACCCTGAATCGGGCAGTCCTGATGTTCCCAACGCCAAGGGCAGGGAATCCTGGCAGCCGCCCGAATCAGAAGGGCGGGAGGATTCTGGCAGAGGAAGTGAAGAAGATGGAACTTTTGGGAACGCCGACTGCACATCCAAGGAACCAATCCCCGAGACAAGTAGACCACGGAATCCAATTAGCGAATCAAGTTGGTGGGCAGTTGAACCCGAACTGGGTCGAGTGGCTCATGGGATTCCCCATAGGGTGGACAGACTTAAATGTCTAGGAAATGCCATCGTGCCACAGGTGGCTTATGAGATTATTAAGATGATAGAAGGTACAAATGAGTGAACAACGAAGAAAACGAACTCGTAAGACAAGTAATCCAGACGTGCGCAGTCTGCAAACACGGCAGGAGTCACATGATTTGCAGGCAGAAACCAAATCAATGCCACAGCAAGAAAGTGAAGTTGTGGCTGAAACAGATACAGAAAATACAAAACAAATAGGAGGCAAAATGCGAGAATCATTTCTAGACAGAATCAGGGAACACAAGACCCCCATCATCCAGGCCATCGTAGTGGTGGCGATAGCTGTAATCGTCAGTGCCCTTATGATACCAGCTCTGGCTCCGGGCAAGGGTGCCTATAACGCCGCCATCACCGGGCTACAAGCCGACATGGCACAGGCAAGCGCCAGCATCAACACGCTCGGGACCAACCTTAATACCCGGATGGATACCCTGGAGGGTGATACCGAGGGATTCGCCAGCCGGATTAATGCCAACAGCGACGACATCGGAACGCTCCAAGGCTGGAAGGACCTAACTGACCCCAGGATCACGGTGCTGGAATCCCAGAACAGCCCGCCCGAAGGATACCTGACCGGCAACCTTGGCAACTATACGCTCTACGCCAAGTGCAACGAGGCCGGGAACTTTACCGCCAATGTGCATCTGGTGTATGTGCCGGCGGTGACAGTGGGCAACACTACCTATGAGGATGCCCTGACTACATTCTATGGAAGCATCAACTGGACTGCCCCGGCAGTGAAAGCGTATGTACCAACACTGACATACAACAGCACCGCGTGGCAAGTGAGCCAGACGTGGTTTAACATCGGCACCTTTGCCTTGACAGCAAATAATGAGACAGCCATTGACATAATCTTCTCAGGGTTGGGCAGTGCCTATAACGCTACCTTTTCCTATGTCGAGGTGTGGCCGATACTGAATGGTTAGAGGGCCAAAATGCACTACCAAGTGGTTACACCCAAAGTTTGCCCGCTTTGTGGTAGGCCTATGCAGGAGATAGAGGTTACGACGGCACACAGGGACTACAAATTATGGACTTGTGTGCCGTGTGTTAAGGAAGGTGCCAAGCAGCATGCGAGGCAAAAAGGCAATGGTTAAACCCAAGGCAAGGCTAAAGTTAATGGATGAGGGATTCTGAGGAACCAACTTAGGAGGTAAGGCGGAATGATAGAAAGCGAGTTTCAAGACAGCTTCAAGGACCAAGCACTAAAGTGTATTGACTGCGGCACCAACTTCTGTTTTTCGGCGGGTGAACAAGCATTTTTCGCATCGAAGCGTCCACCACTATCACCACCGAAAAGGTGTCCCGAATGTAGGGCTTTTAGAAAACGAACAATCAATCCGGGAATGCCCTGGAGCGATGCCGTAGAACACGCGAATGCTAGCTACGACACCGACCACAACGGCGACCCCAAGGGGGTACGCCAATGACAGAACCTATTGTAGCAGAAAACGAAAAGCCGCAACCGGGCTACACGCCACCAGAGACACCCCTGGTATTCCGAAGGGTAGATGGGTTTGAGCTTCGATGGTGTTATGGCGACCTAGACATAAGTGCCTATGTAAGCCGAATCACAGACAAGGGACGTGCTGAAGTCTCATTCTACACGTCCACAGTAGAACAAATCAAAGACCACAAAGAGACACTACTACTGGCGCCGAACCAGGTTGACTTCCTATCATCATCGGGTAAGCACAACCTGGTAAAACAGCTACAAAACATCGGCCACACTGACAACTTCGTAGCATTTTGTGATTGGGAACGCAAGGTAAACAATATCGCACTAGCCGTCACGAACCAATGCCGGCAAAGCATCCCGGCTGTGGAAGTGAGGGCAAATCTCGAAATCACCTTGACCGCTAACTACGTTGTCGAACCTATCATATACCGGGACGTACCTAATATCATCTTTGGCGACTATGGAAGTTTAAAGAGCATAACCAGCATGGTATTGGCCTACATTGCACAGCTACCCTATACTGATAACCAACTAGGATTGACCCCACAATCAAAGGTAACTACCCCGGTACTTTGGCTAGACTACGAAGGTCAGCGATCCGTCTTTGAAAAATACTGGACTGGCATACAAAGAGGATTCAACATTGAGTTGGAATTGCCAATACAGTACAAGGAAATGACTGTACCACTGGCCGATGCAATACAGGACGTGCGGGACGAAATGCTTGAACACCGTATCACGATGTTAGTAATTGATAGTCTGGGGCCAGCAGCCGGGGGGAATCTAAACGACCCCGAGCCGGCAATCCGTTACCACCAGGCACTAAGGACGCTGGGGGCGACAAGCCTAACACTGGCCCACAATTCAAAAGACCCCAACACAGATACCAAGAGCATCTTTGGATCGGTGTTCTTTAGTAACCTGGCTAGGGGCATCTGGCAGGTAAAAGCAGAGAAGGAGCCAATGAGCAACTATGCCGTAGTGGTCCTAAAGCAAATTAAGGCAAGCCTAAGTTTGATGCACTTACCAATGGGATTAGGCTTTGAGTTTGACGAAGCTAACAGCGTTGTCGAAGTTACAAAGGTGGAAGCAAAGGATTCTTCGCTAATGAGTACCGAGCTACCCTTATCAGTACGGATTAAGGACATACTAAGGCGGGGGCCAATGACGGCGAAGGAAATAGAACAGGAATTAGATGTTAAGGAAAACACACTACGGGCGACACTCAAAAGACTAAAAGACCGTAATGTAACCGTGAAGATAGGTGAACAATGGGCGATCAGAACAGTTGCATCACCGTAGCGCGTAGCATAGCAGGGTATATTAATATATACCCTAGTGCTACGCTACGCTACTGCTACACCATGCTACGTAGCAGTTATACTACGAGTGGGATAGCTTTGCCGTACCGTAGCGGCGTAGCACTTAGCGTAGCACCCGTAACATTATGTGTGCTACGCTCATTATGTTAAGGAGGGAAGATGTTAATAATGTTAAGAAAAGGGCTGTTGGTGGTAACCTTGTTGGTTGCCCTGGTTTTATGGGAGGGTGTCGCCATGCCGGTTTATGCCGACATGTGCCGGGTCCAGATGCCGGCCTCGGGCTACGATCCGCTGGGCGGCGAGAACGTCACTAACTCCTGGGTCCGCCTCGGGCAAAGGCTGACGATATCGAATAGAGAGGTACTCAGCATAGGCTACCATGTTCGCAGGGTCGGTTCGCCCACTGGGAATGTTACGTTATCAATTTACGATGCCAGCACCGACGAGGTGATATTTAGCAAGGTCTGGGGCGATGCAAGTGGGTTGCCCGAGTCGGGGGCATCAGGATATTGTGAAGTAACTCTGGACCCGCCGATCAGGATAAACCGGGAAGTTCGCCTATGTGTAGAATACTACGGCGGCAACGCGACTGATTATTGCCAGAGTGCTTATTTTACTGGCGATAAGATAACCGGTGAGTCCTATACCAACTACTACCATTACGGCCAGTGGCACGACATAGGCGAGGCCGAGGAGGGTAGCTACTGCTACGAATACACTTGTGAGGTTGATCCACTGCCCGATGATGGTGGTGTTACCGGGGATCCGAACATCCGCGTGGCGATTATAGTTGGCGCCGTGGTGTGTGTCTTAGGTATAGCCTATCTCATCCGCGATAAAAGGAGGGTAAAGCAATCATGAAAGGAATCTTATTTAAGCCGGAGATTTGGCAAGCTAAATTAAGAGTGCTTGAGGAATATGGCGAAGCTGTTACCAGAAGGGTGATAAAGCCACAGCTTGTTTCTCATGGCGATGGTTGGTGGTCACATCAAGTCGGGAAGGTAACAACCTCTTTCCAAGAAGGGGAACAAACGCCTGAGATGATTGCACTAGCTCCCTACCAAGTGGGCGAGACTGTCTATATCAAAGAGGCATGGGCAACTGAACTACGATATAACAATCTCAGGCCATCTGAGATACCGCATAGTGCCAAGATATTCTATGCCAATGACGGCGTGGGCGAGTGGCCTATTAACCTTGCCATTGGGATGATGCGTTCCACTCTTCACCTTCCAGAAGTCTTTGCCCGCTACTTCATCGAGATGAAAGATGTCAGGGCAGAGAGATTACAGGAGATAAGCGAGGAAGATGCTTGGCTAGAAGGCTTCCCGCTTTATACAAAAGCCGAACATAAGTCAGATTACCTTGAGTTTGCTCGTGAGTGCTTTGGGGAGTATTGGGACTCCCTCAACAAAGACTATCCCTGGGAAAGCAATCCCTGGGTTTTCAAATATGAGTTTGAGAGGAACATATGAAGGGAACAAGCCTGACACAAACTCAGATCATCGTCATCGGCAGTGCCGCCCTGTTTGGTTTACCAATCGGCATCGGTCTGGTAGTGGGGCACTTCTTTGGGTTTTGGTTCGGCGTGGCGTCCGGTGGGCTGGTGTTGCTATTCATAGCCTACATAGCCCAGAGATGGATGAAGAGAATGGGTAGGCAGGATAAGGAAGATTAGTGTACTACCTCTCTATGCTTGTTCTCTTTCTTCTCTCAGCTGACTTATGAGAGCCGTAATCGCCATAATAAACAGCACGGCGCCTATACCTATCAGTGGCGCCGCAATCTTGATGTCATACGATAATGCAAAAACACCCCAAATAATCAGACATAGGCTTGTGACCACCCTGAGCCAGCCTTGCTTCCACAGAGCACCCCACATTAGTGCCAGTATCACTATCATCTGCGGTATTCCCAAAGGGCTCCATTCGGTCATGCTTCAGCGCTTGCCTCCCTGGAAACTGTAATGATTTGGGATATGCCCATTATGAACAGAACGGCGCCTATGCCGATGAAGGGTGCCGCTATCTTAATATCGTATGGCATGGCGAACACGCCCCAGATAATAAGTGCCAGTGATAGTATCACTCGGATCCATGACTTCTTCCAGAAGCCAAAACCCATGAGGGCCACGGCGAACATCATATTGATAATGCCCAGTGGCCCTTCGATGAGCGAGAGTATCATGGCAAGTAGAGCTGAAACATCGGTGCCAGCTTCAGCCTCAACACCGATACTTGCCTGGGTGTAGCCTGTTGATGTCCCGTATTCGTTTTGGCACCATGCCCGGTAGTAGTAAGTGTAGGTACTAAGGCCAAGCCCACCCACCTCGACATAGGTGCCATTGCCACTGTAAATGTCGTCGCCATCGAATATACTGAACGGGTAGCCACTTGTGCTGCCGCGGATTATCGTTATGTTGGCCGCGGTACCTTTCGTCCAGGTGATGTTGATGCTGGATGCCCCCGTTTGCTCTATCTCAAGATTGGTAGGGGCAAGCGGTGGTACGTTCCACTTGGTAACGGTGATAGTAACTGTCGGGTCTGCCGATACAATGCCGGCTAACCCTATCAGCAAGAGGGCTGCAATGGAAGCCCCCAGAAGCAGCAACTTAACGCCTTGCATAAAATCCTATTATTCCTCTGTGTCTGTTACGACGATGTACCACCTCGATTGTACTGCCAGTTGTATCAGACCAGTTGCGTCAAACGCCGTCACCTGTACCCTAAGTTCGGCGTTCCTGTTCAAGTAGGTTGCGTTATATGGTACCGAGATTGGAATTTGAAGCTGGTAGTAGTGGCCTGCTGCAATGTTGATTGCCGACTCAGGCACAGTAAACCAATCGTAACACTCCTCCGGGAATACGTCGTAGCCATAGGGCACCTTGGCAGGGTTCGGTTGTGCTAGGGTGACATAGAATGACCTGTCCTGGTCCTTGCCGTTGATAATGGTCAATGTTGCGGTATTGTTCCCCCCGGGGTTGGCGATAATGTCCATTTCGGATTCCCAGATGCCGAATCCTTGCTCAAGTTGTGGGACATGAACTTTGAAGTGGTCGGCTATAAGGTATCCGGCGGCAGCCAACGCCACTACCAGCACCCCAATTATTACCTTTTTCTTCATAGCATCCCTTTCCTAGGTCTATTCGGTGCACCGACTTTTCGGTGCACCGACTTTCAAACCTAATGGGCGGTTTTCGTACCGCTGCTCTTGCCTAGTTTACACGTGCTTGGACGCGACTAAGGTAATGGTCGCTGTCTTCTGTACGCCGTCATCCGCAGCATTGAAAGCTGTCGGCCCCATGAACTTCATGGACCAAGCATAGGTATCACTGCCAGTAGCCGGCAAGTCCACCACTATGTCTACAAAGCTACTTGTCTTAACTGCAATAGTGTAATCTGCCGCGGTCACGTTATAGGCATAGAGGCTGAATATCTGGTCTCCGGGCGTGGTATCCCAAGTCCAGTCATAGGTGCCACCCTCGATAATTGTGCCCTGTATCTCAACGTCTGCGTTCACACTGCCGGTGTTGGTGATCAGGGAGTAATCAACGTCTTCAAGGTTGTTGGCGCTGAAGTACACGGTAGCACTTACGTCAATGGTACTCATCCCCCACGTATTTTGGGAGTTGGTGATTGAAACCACCTGAGCCGTAACGGTAATCGCTACGGTGGGATTTGTGGCCAAGGCAGGCACGGTCAACCCGACCAGCATCAGCGCAGCCAGCACCAGGCTTAAACCTATCCTTCTTATCTTTCTCACTTTGCCACCTCCTTTTAGCTTATTTTCTAAAGCCTACATCGACCATCGGCGGTTTTATACTTTCTTAGTTGCCTCCACATTAAGGCTTATTAGGATTCCATGCTCCTTATCCATGTGCGGGATATAAGATTGGGAATAATCGTCGTAGTCCTTGTGAATCGTTTGCCGCCAATCATACCTGTGAATATTCTTAAACCCCACCCTTTGCAGTATTTCTGATAGGCTAGTAAAATCAAAGACCATATAATGAGTATTCTCGGGATAGTCTTGCCTGCCAACCAAGGAACCTAACACTAACTTCATGTCTTTTGTTTTCAGGTAAACCTCAACCAGTTTCTCAAAGTCAGGAACCGCAAGCCTGAGAATGCCACCGACCCTTAATACCCGGTACCACTCCTTCAAAACTTGCTCTGTTTGTTGTCTTGGGAAATGCTCAAGAATGTGGCAACAGTAAATCAAGTCTACCGAGTTATCACCGAACATAGCTAGCTTATCTGCTGAGGTCACATAATCGACATGAGGCAGTTTCCTTACATCGATATGGACAAAGCCAGGGATGTATCTGTTCCCGCAACCAATGTGTAGCTTTGTTGTTTCTTTATTCATGCCGCGCTCGCTATCAACGTCACCGTTCCACTCATTTGCTGCGCATCGTAATTTGTCACGGACGTGGGCATATACAGCTTCATACCCCAGCCTTGAGAATCATCCTCTGCCAAGTCACTTACGAATGCGTTGGCCGTTGCATTTACAACCACATCAAAGTTATCATCATCGTCATCCAGCCCGGCATAAAGTCCGTAGATGTTCTCGCTGGGGGTTGCCGTACCGCTCAGTGTCCATGTATCATCGCCACCAGTCAAGTCAGTCCCTTGAATAGTTACGTCAACAGCGCAAGTCCCCGTGTTGTTCAATGTGAAGTAGCCTATGGCTGTGTTACCAGTGGTGTTTGCCTCTAATATACCAAAGCCGTAATTGTCAGGGGTATTGGCTATCGTCGGAGTAATTGCTTCTTGACTTCCCCATGAAAGCCAGCTATCCCCATTGAAGTTAGTCTTCTTAGCATTGTAATAATCAAGTTTCGCCCAGTCAGCAGTCCAAGCTGCATCTTGAATTACTAACTCATCAAGGTTGCCATCTACGGCCTGTGTATCAACTCGATAGCCGATATACAGCGGTTGTGCCGTCTGCTTCATAGCAGCCAGTGTTCCAATTGTGGTTACAGCTACCGAGATGCCATCAATATATATTTTCCTGCCTGCCGATTCTCTAACCCATGCTATTCTATGCCAACCCGTAGTCATGTCATCACCCGCATTTGCATACCACCCAATAGCATTGTTGGAGGCATCCCAATAGTAAATTAACGGTTGCTTAGAATTATTTTCATTTGCATCAAGAAAGACATCGAATTGCTGATTCCCCACTGTTTGAAGGTCTTTGGAAAAAACATAGTCTCCACCAGCCACATAAGCATCAAGGTAGACACTGGCAGCAAAGGTGAAGGTGGTACTCAAATCATGGCTTGCAGAGTCGGGAAATCTAAGCATCGTTTTTATTGCGCCAGTGTACCAATTTTTGCCACTTCCCACTTGCCCTGTAGCAGGTGTAAGCCACAATCTTAGATCAGGATTATTATTGCCTGTGGAATCAGCAAGTGTTGCAACTTGATTGATAACACAATCAGCAAATGTACCTGGAAGTTTGACTAAGCCTACACTATCTGGATGGCCACTGTCTACTGATTGTTGCATCCTTGCCGTGTAATAGAAATATGAATAACCTCCTACGGCTACAGGATTAGCATTGTTATCAACCAATCCGCAAAGGTCTGCTGTCTGGGAATCAGTATGTCCAGTTCCCTCCCAAGCCTTAGTACGTGGGATAAACGATTCATAGCCAGTCCCTCCAAGCGCTGTCCATGAAGCTAAATCGGTTGAATATGACCAACCTTGAACATCAGTCCCCGCATCTGTATTATTAAGCCAGTTGCCATGCCCACAGTGATAATAGACTCCATCGACTTTATAAATAGCACCTGCGTCTGAGTGTCTTTCCCCAGGTAAGCTCCAACTGCCACCACTCCCAGAACCGTTGTATTGCTTAGTCCATGCCCGACCATCATAACTTAGGGCCAGACCAACGCGGATCGGGGCATCTGTAGCCCATGAGCCATCATAGGCCATATACCACTGTCTCTTATACACATCCTGCGGCTGAGTATGAGCGGCAGCAGTTGTGCCTAACCTTGCCCTTGTTACATGGCAGTGGGTTGCATTTACTATTGCCGTAACCAGCATCCACTCTGATTCAATCTTGATATATTGGGTTGCAGCAAATTTAGAGGTATCACTGACATCGCACTCAGTAGTGGAATTATCCATAGTCGTAGCTAAGTTTGCAGTGGAATCTGGCTCTTCATACCAAACTATAGGATTATAAACAGCATTTTGGTCAAAGTAACTAGCATTACCACTCTTATCTAAGACATTGGCCGTATCTGCCGTAAACCCCGTCTCGCTGGAACTCGTAAGGAGGGCAAATGGGCCACCAAAAGTAGTAGCAGCATACATCCAATATTTGTTATCACCTTCAGGATTCCACAAAAGGTAATGTTCTGCATGAAAACTATTTGGAGATGCCAGGCCATTAGATGTCCATGCGATTCCATTATCCGAATAATAATTATAGATTCTGTTAACACCACCTGGGTTTACTTCTAACCACATCTGGAAGGGATGCGTTTGTCCTGCCCTGTAGATAACCATTGGTTCTATGGTACGGTAAGCCTCCGCAGCAACGGCCTGATATACTTGCGATTTATACGCCTCTACATTCCAGTCTGCTAAATGGTGAACAAACTTGTAACTAGAAGCCCATGTACCAGCTTTGTCGTCCTGGGCTGAACTGAATGGGTCGTTACCATAGCCAACATGAATGTGGTCTGTAGTCGAGCTACCATCTACCTGCGGTGTCTCTACCCAATAGATTGCCTCCTCTGAGCCTTGAACATTGGAGAAATACTCTACTTCATAATCAAGTGTGATACTCTCATCGGAATCATAAAAAGTAACTCGCTTGCCGTTGGTATTGGTGTCAAAGAAAGCATCTCGCTCTGACTGCGTAGGCCACGAGGATGTGTTTATATGAACACAAATTGGGAAATTGGTTTGGTTGGTAGTGACACTAATACCCGTGGTATTGAAGGTTAATTGCTTCTTGTAACTGTAATCACCAATCCCGGGATTTGCCGATGCTTGCCTGAGTCCAATACTCAGCAATCCCCCAGTATTGATAGACACCTGCATCGGCAAGAAGGTGAGCACAAGGGCAACGGTTAAGGCTACCCCTGTTATTGCCGACCAGAGTTTGAGCGAGTTAAGGTGGCGTACGTTGCTAGTTAGCCTAGTTCTCATTTGCCTCCTCTCCCTCTGTGAATGGTGCGCGCATATCGATATACTTACCACCGCCGGTAAGTATAACTAGCTGGCTATCCCGTGTCTCGGCGTACGCCCTCTCATATAGGTTCTCGGCTACCTCACGGTTTGCCCCAGTTAAGTCATTAAAGGACTTCCTTACACCGCTTGTTGAGATACGCAGCCAACCTGGCCTAGTTGGATGAGGGTTTATGGCATTGTGTTCCTCTAGGCTTTCACGGAAGCCACACTCTACGGCTCTGGTAAGCCAGTCTGTTGAGAATGCTCGGCCTTCGTCTTCTCTGGCATCCTTTATGCGTTGTACCCGTTCCCCGGGCGCGTAAAGTTGCTTGGTATCTTGGTCGTATTCCATTTCGCCGCCTACTACCTTAATCTTCCGTGCGAATTGCAGCGGGTCGTATATCTGGTACGTGTTGAACAGCGGCCAGACCCGCTCGGCGTGGTAGAGCGCTTCCCGCCAGTGGTAGCCACGCCAGCCGGTGAAGATGCCACTGTAGTCGTAGCAGTCATACCAAAAAGTAGTGCCTTTCGGCAGGTTACGGTCCCTGCCCCACTGGCTGAAGCAGAAGTCGTTGCAGTAGACCAACTTGTCTACCTGTCGCATCAATACGCCGGGTAGATAGTCCTGCGTGTCGAAGAATATGCGGAGGCCCTTCTTTCTAAGCTGCTGGAGGAACTTGCCGCCCAGGCGGTTGCCGGTAGATGTCTCACGCATCCGGTCAAACCATGTGTCGATCTCAGAAATTACAATAATGGCATCCGTCAGGGATTCATCGAATGTAAGCAAGAACTCTAACCCTACCGGGTTGGCCTTATTCTCTATGCCTAGCTTCTCGGGGTATAGCTCAATGTTGGTGAAAACCTTTTCCCCGTTGGCAAGGCCCTTCAGCGAATGGCGGGCGAGCTGTAATGTTTTGCTGCTCCCCCTGACGCCGGTGTAGTAAACAACGTACTCGGTTGGAAAGTAATCCAGCACGCCGGGCATACCAGGGTACTCGCCTGCCACGGCGTCCAGTAAGTCCTCTGGATTATCGTATTCAGGCATGGCCTCATTCGCATGAACCTCAATCTCATCACTCGCCATCATCACTCCTTGCCTTCTGCTTATTCCATCCTGAGTGCTTCTTGCCGTTACCCGGGTAGCCCCGGCCAAGCCCAAACGGCATTGATTCCGTAGCTATCATGTTGGCACGGGCCATGATGTACTCAGCCCTGGCCAGGCCGTCTATCGCCTGGGAGCCTACGTCCATGTTCATAACGAAATCGTCTATTACTTTGGTGCCGCCGCCGATTTGCCTAATTATCATTAGTAGAAAGGACGACTTCTCATCAAACCTGGAACGCACATGCGATTCGACTGAGTCCTTGCCCGAGCGGAGAAGTTCCCTTTCGTCGCCGGATCCGGCCATCGGCGCGCTGACGCCGAGCTTGTCCTGCCTCCAGTTCGGGTTAAAGTTGCCTTGTTGCATTATCCGCCGCCTCCGATATAGACTGCCAATATGAATATCAGGAATATAGCTATGACGAGAGGCATACCGAGCATACCGAGCTGCCTTAGCTGGCTTGCCAGGCCCTGCTTCCCCCTAATTTTCAATCTTATGAACTCAGATATGGCATCTGCGCAAGTCACTGCCATGGCAAACAGATTTGCCGATGTGGTGCCAAATTTATTCGAGTCCGGGAATGTCAACGGCTGAATCGTGCCATTCTTGACTGCCAGGTAGAATGGCTTTGGGTTATAGAACATATAAGGTGTGTCGTCTTTGCCGCTTTGTATTTGCTTTATCATCTCCTCGGCATCAGTCCCTAAATAAACATCGAGCCCGGCCTTGCTTATCAGATAGACTCCATCTATCTTGAGTGCAGGCAAGCTTCCCTCTTGTATGGGCTCCTCCACCTTCTGACCGGGTGTCTCTACCCTTTCTGCCACAGCGGCTATTCTCCCAGGCTTCTCTACTGCCTTTGCCCTGTGGGTTCTCCTCTTTTCCCGTACTGTCGTTGCCATTTTATTTCCCAAAGAACTGACCAATGTTGGCAAACACTCCGCCATTCCATGCTGCCAAGAACCCCATAATTCCTAAAATCCCGAGTGCCAGCATGAGTATGGTCGCCGTCTTGTTGAATCGGTTTTCGTCCACTATCTGCTGAACGGCCATTGAGCATCCCTCACTGACGGCGGTGCCAAGAATGGTATCCTTCTTCCCCTCGTCCTCAGCCCAGGTCAGAGTCTTGAAGTTGAACGGTCTGGCCATACCCTCGTACAGAATGGTACACTGCCCCTTGTATTGCACCTTCCCATTGCGGTGAATGGTTAAGGGCACAACAGCATCAGGACATGAGTTATAGGATAGGCGGTTATCGCGGTCCAGAAGGTACGTTCCTGTACTCTCTTCCTTGCGCCAGGGGGCAACTTTATCCTCTCCGATGCAAAGACAATTCAAAAAGACTACCTTTTGCTGTTTTCTGTTCGGGCTAAAAAGTCCCATAATTTACTCCTTAAAGTCGGATACCCGACCCTGGTTCCAGTTTGCAAACTGTCCAGAGCCGGGTATCTATGCTAAATACTCAACCCCTTCCCTGCCTAATCGTTCATCGCGCCCTTGACACCCTTGAATCCCAGCAATCCACTTATGGCCATCAGGCCGACAGTGTAGAGTAGTGGGATAAGGCCCAAGAACGAGGTCAGGCCGGTAAAGTCGCCGATGTTCGCGTTATCGTACACCACGTCAGCGGCGTCCATTACAATGGGCAAGAGTATTACGGCCACTACGACCACTATGACCGTGAAGACCGTACTCTTGATGCTCGTAGCCTTGCCCGTAGTCCCCAGCCATACGAGTAGAGCTCCAAACACTATGAGCCCTATCATCATAATGAGAGGGAACAATTTGAGCATGGATTCGCCACCCGGGTAGCGAGTCCAGTTCAAGGCTGATCCGCCGCCAGTTAGGTACGGTGCAATGGTGTCGATCGCTATCCCCAGGCCGATAAGGGCCAGGACGATTGTGATCGCTCCAAGGATAATGGTCTGGAGGTTTGCCCCGCTACCAACAACGCCGAGCCCACCTGCACTCCCACCCGTTTTTCTATTTGGCATATTCTTACTTACCTCCGAGATTTATTCAGTTATCCCTGACCGACCACAGGGCTTGTCCATTGGCTTCTACCCGCGATTCTTAACGCCCGAGTAGATTCCAAGAATACAAGCACAAATGCCTGCCACGATAATTAGAAACGGGAGCAACCTCATAAAGCCCCCGAACCCATAAAACTGAGTTCCAGCCTCACGGTAGTATCCTATAGTCAGCGTCCTGGTATCCGATGCGGCGAGTCCTGATATGCCCACCTCATTTGCGTCCACGTCGTAGGACATAACAATGGGAGTATCAGCCACATTATCGGATTCAACAGTCAGTCCTGTGAGGTCGGTGTAGTAGTTGTCGTAAGACAGCGTTTCGTTGGTGGTTGTTACACCACTCCCTGTGGTCACGGCAAAAGGTTCGGAATAGTCATCAGATGCCGTGGTATCTATAACGTCAGGCAATACCGTGCCGGCTAAAATGAGTACCAGTATCAGCCCAACGATACCGATGAGAATTTTGTTCATCTATATAAAAGTATAAGCACACAACAAACCGAATTAATAAAGAAATTTGTTTTCACTATTATTATATTTTCTGTATGGTATTATTAAGGCAATGGCAGTAAATACTAGGGGACGCCCTATTTGCATGGCAGCCATTGACTTCAGGTCCGACCCTGACAAAGAGTTATATGAAAAATTCTATGAAGCGTGCCAAATGCTAAGCCGTTCTGATATACGAAAACTAGCCAGGGCGTTAGATGTTAATGAACGCACAATACTTTATTGGAAGGAAACAAAGACTTTCCCCGTGACACGGGGCACAGCGAAGCGCGTGATCCAATGGGTAGAGGAAGGCAAGCCGATAGAGTTTAGAACCCAAGCCCAGATCGCCGCTTCTATGTATTAAGGAGGTAAATAACTATGCACTTAACTAAGGAAGACATTGAACACGTCGCCTGGTCTCGGTTCAATAAGAAAAATACGAAGTATTGGTATGCTCTATTGTTCGGTGGCATGGCTGCGTTGATAGCAACCACCCTTGGCCTTACATATCTCTTTTCTGACAACCAGGGGCCGGCGGTCGCTGGTATAGTTCTGACCATGGCGCTAATGGTTGTGGGGGTCATTCGGTACAACAAGGCTCAGGCTAAAGCCGCTAAGGAACTCATCAAGCAATGCGAGGCCGACCCCTACCTTATCTATGTACCAGGTACTGAATCCTTACCAGCCAAAGAGGAAGCTACCAATTCGACAAAGTGAACTTAGGCATTATGTTAAGAAACCTATGAAACAGAAGATATTGGCAGGGCTACTTGGCATATAGCATGGAAGCAATTAGGAGCAAGCCTAATCATTTAAGGTTGTCTTGTTTCTTGGCGTTGAACATAGCCGATAGCATGATAACATGGCAAGGTGTGTCTATGGGTACACCTGAGGTTAATTGGTACAATTTCCTGTTGGGTGCTATGCCTATTTGGGCTGTCTTAGTTATTAAGATGGCCATTGCTGGGTTGCTTGGCTTTTTGGTCTATAGACACAGAGAATCATTATTCAAGTTTCTGAACGTAGGCATGACATTGGTTGTTGTATTCAACTTAATTTCTCTTATTGTAACGAGGGTACTCAGTTGAAACAGAAGATATTGGCAGGGCTGCTCGTCATAATGATTGCCTTATCCTTCCTGCCGTCTTTTGTCGGGCCGCAGGATGTCTATGCCAGTTCTACTACCCTGACTCCAAGCAAAGACACCTACATCTCAGGCAGTCCCTCAGAAAGCACAAATCACGGCACGGCCACGGATTTACTTGTTGGGACATGGTCATACGGGTTTATCATACATTATCAAGAGAGAGAGCGTTCCCTAGTTGAATTTGAGGCACCCTGGGGTTCTACTATCCCGGACGACTCTACAATCACGCATGTATATCTGGCGTTGTACTACTATTCCTATGACAAGGCTAGTTCTGCTATGCCCGACCCGACTGGTGAGAGCATAATCGTTCAAAGGTTATTGAGAACAGGCCTTGACCCATGGCTGGAGACGCACGCTAATTGGAACAGGTACATATATGGTGATAACTGGGCGGTTGCTGGCGCTGCTGGCAGTGGCACGGACTATAGCTCTACTGGCCAGGCCAGTACGGCTGTGCCTGCATCTTACGGCTGGGTGTATTGGGATGTCACCGGTCAAGTTGAGGCAGCCCAGACCGCCGACGTCGATATAGCCTTCCGGATAGTGGCACCGGGCCTGGAGACGCAAGGCACCGTGCTCCAGTTTCACTCGCGTGAGTATGCGGATGCAACTTATCGACCTCGTTTGATCATCAGTTATATACCGCCATCGGCCCCAACTGTCGGCACTATCGGCGCCGACAATGTTACCTACGACTCAGCTATATGCTACGGCAAAATTATCAGCGAAGGTACTGATACGCCGACCATCCGGGGCTTCAAATACGGCTTGAGCGAGACAGATACATGGGACACCCATGAAAACGGGAGTTTCGGGGCGGGAGACTATTCGCTTAATCTTACAAGGCTCATCCCCGAGTCAACTTATTACTTCAGGGCATACGCCACGGACACCTACGGCACCAGTTATGGCTCCTGGGAGTCCTTCTCGACTGGCGCGGGCGTGCCTATAGTTACAACCGGTGCGGCTTATGTTTACGGTTACGGCTCGTGTCTCTATGCTTCAATGAGCGGCACTATCACCAACACCGGTGATTCTACCGTCCATAGGCGAGGCTTTCAGTGGGGTACGAATCCAATTACACCTGAGAGCAATGCGTACGAAGATGGCAGTTTCAGCACTGGCGATTATAGTCTTTCGGAGTTTTGTGGTGCGAACTTAACATATTGGTTCAGGGCATATGCCACGAATGGAGAAGGGACTAGCTACGGCACCTGGAAGGCGTTTGGCACTCCTGAAGAGCCCAGTGGCGATTGCTCGGATGGGGGTGGCGCAAATGTTACAGGGGCTGGCACTGCCGGAGACCCTTACATTATATGGAGTATCTATGGCCTACAGGATATGCAAAACCACCTGAGTTCCTATTGGGAACTGGGCTGCAACATAAACGCAACGGAGACATCGGGATGGAACGGTGGCGCGGGATTTGTGCCTATAGGCAACACTAGCACTAACGCATTCACAGGCCATTTTGATGGCAACAACCACACGATAAGTGGCCTATACATAAATCGCCCTAGTACCAACTATGTTGGACTATTTGGCAGTGCTAACGGAGCAACAATCAAAGATGTTACGGTTGCAGACGCATTCGTGGTCGGGAATCTAGGTGTTGGTGTTCTTGAAGGCCGGTCGGGCCCTAATTATGGTATCCAAATAAGTAACTGTCATGTGTCGGGAGGGGTAAGCGGTATCAATACCATGGTTGGAGGACTAATTGGAGACCTCTCCGGTGGCGCTATTATCGAGAGTTCTGCATCCGTTACAGTTAATTGTCTCAAAGCGTGTGGTGGGTTCGTCGGCATAATACATGCAGGCACAATACAACGGTGCTTTTCTACAGGCAATGTAACGGGAGGTAGTAGCAGTACGGCTGTAGGAGGCTTTATTGGTACTAATACTAATAACAATAACCAGTTAATAAAAGATTGTTATGCCAGGGGTAATGCCTACTCAAACACTAGTAGTTTAGTTGGCGGTTTTGTAGGAGTCTGGAACTTTGCCACGAATGTAATTGAGAACTGCTACTCTACAGGTGTGTCAAGTGCAAAAGGCTTCTGTGGTGGGCTTAGTCTTGGTGGGGTCATTACAGACTCCTTTTGGGATGTGGAAACCTCTGGGTGTGGGTCGTCAAACGGTGGTACAGGCAAGGTTACTGCCGAAATGACGACCAATTCCACCTTTATCGATGCTGGCTGGGATTTCGACACCGTTTGGGGAATGGACCCACTCATAAATGACGGCTATCCTTACTTGCAATGGGCACTGACAACTCCGCCAGAGGAAGCTACGAGTTATACACTTACCCTGTCTAGCACCAGTGGTGGCAACGTCACCGACCCGGGCGAGGGAGATTTCGATTACAGCTATGGCACCGTAGTGAGCCTGAATGCCACAGCCGATTCAGGCTACCGATTCGCACTCTGGGTTGGCGATGTTAGTGAGGTTGCGGATACTCGCAGTGCCACAACTACCGTCACAGTGACCGATGATTTCGAGATTATGGCCGTATTTGTGCCAGAAGGTAAGCTGGCACTTTACATTGATAGTACCGACGGAGGTGACGTAACCGACCCCGGGGAGGGCTTGTTCACTTATAACGCCAGCGAGGTGGTGGACTTGGGGGTGACTGCCGAGGGCGGCTACCTTTTTGTGATGTGGACGGGTGATACGGAGGATATTATTGACATCTACAGCGGTAACACGACCATTACCATGCTGGATGACTACGCTATCACGGCCAACTTTGCCACTTCAGGTTTATATGCCTTGATAGTTTCCAGCACGGATGGAGGCGAGGTGTTGGACCCGGGCGAGGGCTTGTTTGAATACTCGCCCAGCACGGTTGTTAATCTCACAGCACAGCCGAATCCCTGGGCGTGGTTTGTTGAATGGACAGGCGATGATGTGAGTACCATTGATGATATTTACAACGCAACCACCAGCATCACAATGAGTAACAATTACACTATCATCGCTGAGTTTGGAATGCCGGGCAGTTTCGACCTGAGAATCATAAGCTCGGTAGGTGGCAACGTCACAGACCCCGGCGAAGGCACCTTTGTCTATGATGCCGGCGTGGTGGTTAGCTTATTGGCAGTAGCAGACGAAGGCTATGAGTTCTTCGCCTGGACAGGAGACACGGGAACCCTTGACGATGCTGTTAATGAGGATACTACAATCACCATGAACGGTGATTATGTCATTGTGGCCAACTTTGAGGCCACCGAAGCGTGCAGCCTTTTGTTAGGGCTGGCCGCCACGGAAGGCGGCGAGATAACCGCTCCGGGCGAGGGCGCTTTCACGTTCCCATGCGGTTCGCTTGTCACCATAACCGCAGAGGCATATAGCGGCTGGTGGTTCAATGAATGGACTGGAGATATAGAGAGTGTCGCCAATCCGTTGAGTTTCAACACTACCATATTAATGGTAGATGACTACTCGATTACGGCCAACTTCGTGGAGGAGGAAGTGCCGCCGGTGGGAGCCCCGAATGTTACCACACTTGCCGCAAGCGATATTGCTTCGTCAAGCGCATGGCTGAATGGCAGCCTTGACAGTCTGGGTAATTACACTCAGGGCTATGTTTTCTTCCAGTACGGTACCACCACAAGCTATGGGACTAACACGCGGGAGCAGTTACGCACCGCCACCGGCAACTTTAGCTCGTGGATAAACAACCTGGCAACCAACACGACCTATCATTATCGCGCAGCCTGCCGCTATGGCAGCTATGTCTATGGCGCAGATGGGAACTTTACGACCCTGGAAGGCGAGACCTGTGCGGATTGCCTGTGGGTCGGCATCGAGCCTTATGAGTCACTTATGGTAGGTGACGATGATCTGGCCATGGTTTACGGTGCAAACTGGTATGGCCAGACATTCACAGTAGCAACCGAGTCGCATTCGGCAGTAGACGTTAGGCTACTGGTGTACCGGGTTGGTACGCCTTCCACCATCACTGTGAGCATCAGGGAATGTGGCACCGACGGTTTGCCAACAGGTGACGACCTTACCAGCGGCACCTTCGATGGCGATAGCGTCACCAACAGCACGGGCGGGAGCTGGTATGGCACCACACTTACCGAGATGGGCCTGGCCTACGGCGAGACTTATGCTATTTGTGTGAGAGCCGAGGCCGGGGATGTTGATAACTACCTGGCAATGCGGATAGACACCGGCAACGGGTATACCGGCGGGCAGGCCATAACGTCAGGCTCGGGCGGTATAATCTGGACCGCCGACACGGGCAACGACGCCATGTTCCAAATCTATGGACGGGCTTTGATTCGGGTGTTTGAGGCCAAGGTGTTCAACAGTTATCTGGAGGATAACGATGCGCTAATTGTCCTGTCGTACCTTAATACCTATGTACCTTACTATCCCGATAAGGTAGCGTCCCTGCACTTCTGGCTCCAGTTGCGGAGCTCTAACGGCGACACGGTATTGAGCCAGACGGTTTGCCAGCAATGGGGCTATATGCCGGGCAGCATCTACTTGAATGCTAACCAGGCAGCCTCCTTGACCAATGGCTGGCCTTACCGCATCTATCTTGCTGGAACCTCATCTGAGAGGCCGGTGGCATGCTATATATTGCAGCCGGACGACTGGCTGGGCGATGCCTTGAACTTGCTCTGCCCCTGGGTTATCAGCACCGCCAACAGCATGGCGACCTACTACGGCACGCCTATGACAACGCAGGTGCAGAATAAGGAAGTCCTGAACAGCGAAGGCGGCACGCTCTTTGCAGCGGGCATCCCATCGTTAATAATCAGCGACCCGGAATGCTTCCAGGACATATCCTACATACCGGACATCGACACTATCACGCCGGGGCCGACTGACTTTGACACCTCTACCACCTGGGAAATACAGGTGGGGCCAGTCGTAGCAAGTCTGGCAAACGGGCTAGGTGGAGTATTGGGCGGCATTTCGGGCAAGTACATCATCGCGGCCATCTTCTTCATACTCTATTTGGTTATCTGTTATTTAGTAGTAAGGGCCAAGGCAGACCCGATAATAGCGACATTCCTTTGTGTGCCGATATTGCTGGGCGTCGCCGACTTGAGGGTCATAGACTTCCAGCTTATCGCAGCGATCGGTGCCGTGGCCATAATTATGACCGTTTACAGATTTTTCTGGAGCAGAACGTGAAAAGGCTATTACTGGTTTTGGTTATTTGCATCATCTTTGCAGGGGTGCCATCTATACTCTTGGCCCAGACCATCACGGCTCCCAGTGTAACGACTGGTGCTGCCACCAGTATTCTAAGGACTACGGCCACATTAAGTGCGAGCATCACGAACACGGGAGGGGCAACTGTTACTACCCGTGGTGTTCAATACGGGCTTACCCAGACGGGAACATGGGACTCGCACGAGACGGGCGCTTTCAATGCAAGTGCTTACTCACGTGCCGTAACCGGCTTAACTCCACAAACCACGTACTGGTTCCGGGGATATGCCACCAACTCAAAAGGCACAACTTACGGCTCGTGGGTTTCGTTTGCGACAAAGGAATACCCGTCAATCTTGACGATTGCAGCCAGCAGTGTAGCAGGGACTTCGGCAAGGCTTAACTCCGGGCTGGCCTCGGACGGCAACGATGACTGTACAATCACCTTTGGCTGGGGCCTTACTTCCGCATCGGCTGTCGGTGCCTATGACAGCTATCAAGTTGTATCAGGCACATACAGTGGCGGAGACTACCCGTACTTAGGCGTCACTAGCCTATTGCCAGGCCATACTTACTACTTCCGGGCGATGGCGACCAATGACATTGGCACAAATGTGGGGCTGGAGCTTACGTTTGAGACTCCTATGACACTATCGGCGCCGACCAACTTCCTGGGCAATCCCAAAGCCACGTCTATAACTCTTGTCTGGAGCAAGGGAGCGGGTTCGACAAACACACTGGTCAGGTACAGCCAGACGGATTATCCTAATTGGAACTTAGATGGCGTTTTCGTGTACCTCGGTACTGGTAATACATTTACACTGACTGACCTAACGAGCGGCAAAACTTATTACTTCAGTGCGTGGGGTGAAGATGGTAATGAGTATAGTAGCGACTTTGCCACGTTTATTATGACCACTTCTGCTGCGTCAGCAACCGATATACCGGACATGGACGTGCCTCCTCAGCCATCAAGATGGTTTACCACCGACTATACCGCCATGAGTGGGATGGGGTTTATCTATGACGGCATCAATGCGGCAGTAGATGTAGGGCGGATTCCCAGAGCCACGGCATGGTTCTGGCTGGCCATAATACTGGCGTTTCTGGCCGGGCTTTTCGGATACTTACTGCTTGGCCATAAGTTGTTGATAGCAATGATATGTCTGACGGTGGTACTGGCATTGGAATACTTTGCCCGGCAGGTGCCGTTCTGGCTGCCGTTGATGACCTTGATACTTGTGATAGCGTTTTCAACAACGCACAAAGAGGTGAGTCAGCCATGAAGACCGGATGGATAGTCGGCATAGTTACAGCATGGATCATCTTGTTCATCTTCGGCCTTGTCTGTGACCAGGCATGGTTTGAGGGATCAACGCTGTCGACACTCAATAGCCTGATGCACCCGCAGTTCCCGAGCACTTCCATCCCTGTGATAGGCGCAGTGATAGGGGCCATTACCGTACTCTGGGGCTGGATCCAGGCATTGTTTACCGTCATATTTCTCAAGTTTGACTTCTGGAGCGGCAATTATATGCTGCTCTGGTATATCTTTTGCGTGCCCGTAGGCATAGGCATTATAGTATCCATCGTCCTGTCCGTGTTTGGAGGAGCAAACAGTTGAAACGTAAACTTATACTGGGAGTCTTAATTTTGTTTGCACTTATCGGCCTGGGCTATGTGCTCGGTGTGACAGCGATAGTGCTGGCACTTATAGTCTTTGGCCTGGGATTCTTAATCGGGAGAAGGAGAGCAACGCATTAGGGGGGATAAATGACCACCGCAAGAGAAGTTCAAACCGCAGCGGAATTAGAAAGGCTACGCCTGGCCCAACAGGCAGCACGGGCAAGAGCTCAGGCTGGGGCTCAGGCACGACAGGCCAAGACACAAACCGAGGCCCAGGCACGCGAAGCCATATCTGAAACTGAGCGACAGGCTCAGGTGGCCAGGTCGGAGGCTAGGCGAGAAGCCGAATCCCGGCAGGCCGAGATACGGAAACAGCGAGGTCAGGCTGAAAGGGAAGCTGAGGCAGCCAAGGCACAAGCTAGACAAGCCCAGAGGATTGAGCAACGCAAGGCAGTGCTGCCGGTCAGTAAGCCGCGAGACCTGGGGCTGACGTCTTATGTTGCCAATGTGGAAACCGCCCGCAAGCAGGCCCACCAGGTAGGTGAGAGTGCTAAGGTGGCCGTCGCCAAGGTTAGGGATGACTACTTCAAGGAAGTGGACAAGGCCAGGGATGATGCCATAGCCGACATAGCCAAGCAAAAGGCCGGCATTATCAGCGATATCCAGAAGCAGCTTGTGAATATCAACGCCGACCTTACCAAGCAACTGGCTAGTGCCAATTCAGGCGTGGCTGAGTGGGAAAGGGATAGCCAAGCCAAAATCGCCAAAGCGCAGGCTGACTATGAGGCGGCCATCGAGGCGACATTGAATCGGAGCGGCACGGAAGTCTTTGCCGACATGAAAGGCAAGGGGCTGATACCGCCCAATGCCGTCTATAATTCATACGATAAGGCCACCGGGCAGTTGAATTACACCGTCCCTGATACGCGAAGTGGTACAGAGATATTTACCGACCTACAGGGGCAAAACAAAATACCCCCGAATGCGAAGTATGAAAGCTATGATGCGGGGACAGGCCAGGTAAGTTACAAGGTAGAAACCCCCAACTTTGGCTCTAGCATATTCAAGAGAATGCAAAACGCAGGGACAATTCCGAAGAATGCAACTTTCATCAAGTACGATGCCAAGGATAGGACGGTAAGCTATTTTGTTGCCAATGCCGGGGCTACTACCATCCCAGAAACAACAGGAATATCACCCGTGCCAGATA
>Ga0315274_10002003_pt1 | contig 31204 bp, 28 predicted proteins | sample YL17G02_20_MG_FD_203700 | JGI IMG/M metagenome (GOLD analysis project Ga0315274, IMG submission 203700) | Sediment microbial communities from Yellowstone Lake, YNP, Wyoming, USA - YL17G02_20 | ecosystem: Environmental > Aquatic > Freshwater > Lake > Sediment | place: USA: Wyoming | collected...
TGTCGGCTGTTGTTGCTGGCGTTCCATCGCAAACTCCTTAAAAGCCCTTTTATCTTCAGACAGCCGCATCTTATCGTTACCTACTATAAAAAGCGCGCGAATAATTAGTTTTTCAGAGGTCTCAATAATCATTTATCAATAATCATTTATCAATAATCATTTATCAATAATCATTTATCAATAATCAATCAGAAAGGGGGAGCATCTCATGGCTACTGAATCGCAAATCCTCGCAAACCGTTGTAACGCACAAAAATCGACCGGCCCACGCACTATTGAGGGCAAGGCCGTCGTCTCACAAAACGCCGTCAAGCACGGCCTTTCAGCCAGCCAAGATGTAATCAGTTCAGAAAGCCAGGCTGAGTTTGAGCTGTACCGCGACCGGATGCTAACTGAGCTGGACCCCATCGGCCCCATGGAATCTATGTTCGCAGAGCGAATTGTCAGTCTCTCATGGCGGCTCAAACGGGCCGATCGCATCCAGAACCAGGCCATCGACGCGATGAACGCGGATAATACACGTAGCCCATTAGCCAAGCTTGTCCAATCGATGTTTTTCAAAGGCGCGGACCGGCCGCAAGACGATCCATCCACCGAGGATGGCGAACTAACTCTCGGCCGATTAGCCGTAAAGGACTTCTCAAATGCAAGGGTGCTCGAGCGTCTCTTAATGTATGAACGCCGAATAGAGCACAGCCTTTACAAAACGATACTCGAGCTTCAACGACTCAATCTCATACGAAAGTCTGCTTGGTGATGCCTGACGGCAAGCGAATTAGAGATTGGAGTTACATAAGCGTAGGGTGGCGGCTTTTATCCTTCGCAGTCCCCTAAGGGACGGAGAATGGATGCCCCACCTTAAGGCATCCACCAAGGAAATGCAGAATTAAAAAGATGAACCTCGCCCCACCATTTTTTCTTGCTGACAGGCAGACCAAAATGTGATACCCTAAAACTCACGGATGCCGTCCTGAATTAACCGAAGCCCTGAGCGTAGTCGAATGGGGAGCCGGCAACTCTGATGCATCTGTTTGGAGATCTTTATGCGAGACTCGAAACGACCTCAATGAAAGGGAGAATTAAGAAAAGTGTCTCAGATTTATGATGGATTGGTGGAGAATTGAGTTAGGCTGTCTATTTTTACTCGTAGGATAATTCAAAAAAGGTTGAATTCCTTAGCCGGAGTAATCTGTAAGAGGAAGCTCAAACAGTATGTAAGATATCTAAACATTAAAGGTAATACATCGAATGATAAAAGATATCTGGAATCTTTGGCGATAGCATGGGAAGCTGTAATTGTATCAGCCTTTGCGGAATTAGGTGATACAAAGTACGAGAAGAAGATATCCAATGGGAAAAAACCAGATATTTTTTTCTTTAATAAAGGGGTGTCATTGCTCGCTGATGTAGTTACTGTCTCCGATGATCAACAACACAAAAAGAATCCAGTGGAAGACTTCTCCACTATCATCATGAATATGTGGAAAGAATCTGGTCTTCAAAAGGGAAGTCTTTCGTGGCGTGTCGAAGGAGTGGACCTCAAACAGGAAAGAGCCGTGTCGAAGACTCCTGGTTGCTGGGGGCCATTTCATCTCAGTTCTCGATTACGCCCAATCAATCGCGGCTCTTTGAAGCGGCTAGCACTACCGCCAGCTAATCACCTGAGTAAATACCTGCATGAAAAGGTGTATCCATTCTTCCAAGAGTTGCAAATGTTTCCAGATAGACCAACTCGCTTAGATATTGATGAGGAGTATAATCAGGAAATTACCGTGCGATTCTCTTTGTCGTATACTCCCCGGGGAAGTGGGCTATGCGGAAGCTATCCATCCTATACTACGATTACAGATATCGAGGGGCATGTTCTCTGGCGTAGGTTGAGTGACAAGATTGAGCAGTTTTCGCTTGCAAAAGAGGAGTTACCTCGCGTCCTTTTCGTCTGCGACGGTGGCTGTGCTGCATTACACGAATCGTCTGTAAGCGGTCCGAATGAATATCGTTGTGAAGAGATGTTAGATCACTTTTGGAAAAGACCTGTTTTCTCTGAGGATCAACGCTGGTCATGGATGGTTGAGAAAAGTATATCGGGAGTTGTGGTGCTGCCAATTGTACCCATCAATGATATGGCCGGTTTTCCGGATCGAAGAGGTTTCATGCTTAAGCCTAAGCTTTACTCAAATCCACATAGTTGCTTTCCTTTGGATGAGGCTACAGTGGAGTTGCTTAAGAAAGTAGTCTTAACGCTGCCAGTTCCTGTGGAATCTCCAAGTGACGTAATGCGTGCAATCCGCGCAAACAAGATTCCATCTCGTCGTTTAGGAGTATTCGCTATGAGTCATAATAGCATAGAAATGTCTGGAGTGGAGTTACTTCGGATCCTTTCCGGTGAACTTTCATTACAGGAGTTTTGTAGGAACAATAATTTACAATCAAATCCATTCAAGGATGCTCTCATGAGATTTCAAGCCATAAAGTCAGTGAAAGTAGAACCAGTTTCCGACCGTGACGATGACAAGATCATCATTGAATTCAGTTCTCATGATCCAGCACTTGGTCCATTTATAGTGCCTGAGAGTAGTAAATAGGGATGAGATATTCCGATGAATGATAAACCTGAAATCGAAAAACTACGTGTTTTACATGAACTCCAAAATCAATTTATCAAAGGTAGGGTGCGATGAATCGCACCAACCCAACTATTTCCCAATACCAATTGAATATTTCTAAGATTTTTTAATTGATTTTCAAAGCATACCTAAGTATCTTAGGTATTATATAGAACATAGAAAATGAAGAGGCCTGCAATAATTCGCAGAATATTAAAGGATTTGATAAGGAGACATTCTCTTCTTCAACTCATGGTAAGCCACAGGGAATTATCAAGTTAAATTTTCTGACTATTTTGTTGGATTAGTGTTGCGCAATACCTAAGTATCTTAGGTATATATTTATAAATCTTCCGCTTATAATAAAAGGAGACTATAGATGTTTTATCAGCAGATTATAAAAGGGAGCATCAAATTTGTGATTCTTTCAATGCTCGAAAAAAAGCAGATGTATGGCTATGGACTTATCCAGACAGCTCATCAAAAAACCAATGGCTTTTTTCAATGGCGTCAATCAGCTGTTTATACAGCCCTAAGCAAGATGGAAAAAGCGGGACTGATTAAAGGCAGATGGAAACCTGCTGGACCTTCAAGAAAAAGAAAATATTATTTTCTAACCACAAAAGGCAAAAAACTGCTTATGGCAAACCGAACCGTATGGCTTGCTTTTTCAGATAGTATGAATAGGTTAATTAATGATACCTAAGTATCTTAGGTATTATATAGAACACGGAAATTAAATGTGCTGACTATTTTGATGGTTTGGTACCGGCACAATATCTAAGTATCTACGGTATTATTTTTATATACGGCCTTTAGTTATAATGAATTATAGGTGTCCTGTACTTTTTTAGATTGTGATGGGCGAATAGGAACGCCAGCAGCAATAACGGAGGTAAAAAAGAGAATAATGAAAGCGATACTTTTGGGCAACGGCCCAAACGCAAAAGTTAATCAGGTAGGGTGTGATGAAATCACACCAACCCAGCTAAAAGACGAGTCGTTGAATTGACTAAATTATGCAAAACAAAGCCAATTTTGATTAGGCTCAAAACAACATAAGCTCTTTGAAATAAACAGAATATGATAAATTATCCGATTTCGGGGAGAGGGAAAACAAAGCCAATCACCCCCGGCGATTAGCCCCAAGACCTGTGCTTGGGGTAATTATCCCTTGATCTGCTTGACCTTCTGCCAGAGTAGCTCAGAAAGTTCTTTTATGCCTTTGCCGGTGGCTGTGGAAATCCAGAGATCTTATCAGTGTAGTGATGATAGTGTCGTTCGTATGTTCGCTCTTGATAGACTGCCATAGAGATTCGCTAATTCGCGGGCATCAACACTTTCATAACTTCCTATCGAGCTTGCGGTAACTTATCGCCTCAGCGAGGTGCTCAGGCTGGATGGCCTCAACACCCGCCAGGTCAGCGATTGTGCGGGCAACTTTGCAGACCTTGTCGTGGGCACGGGCGCTAAGACCTAATTCGACCATGGCCTGCTTGAGCAGCATCTCGCCGGCGGAATCCAATGTGCAGTATTTCTCAACCTGCTTGTGACTCATTCTGGCATTGGTCATGACCTTGCCATCGCCGAAGCGACATGTCTGAATCTCTCTGGCCTGTAAAACGCTTTGCCTTATCGCGGCGGAGCCGAGCTGGCTCGATCGGGAGCGCAGCTTATGAAATCCTACGGTCGGGACATCGACATGGATGTCAATCCTATCGACCAGCGGGCCGGAGACTCTTGTTAGATGTCTGCCGATTTGGGCCGGTGTGCATTTGCAGGCGCGGGTGTTGCTGCCGTAGTAACCACACGGACAAGGATTCATTGCTGCGACAAGCATGAATTGAGCGGGGAACCGAATCGTCTTTTTGGCGCGAGAGACGATAACAAAACCATCTTCGAGCGGCTGGCGGATCATTTCCAGGACGTGTCGCGGGAATTCGACGAACTCGTCAAGAAACAATATCCCAAAATGCGCCAGAGACAGCTCGCCTGGACGAGGGGTTGTACCGCCGCCAACCAAAGCCACGCCGCTTGCCGAATGATGGGGAGAACGGACGGGCCTGGTAGCCATCAGCGCCTTCTCCTTTTCGAGCAATCCGACTGCTGAGTATATGCGTGTGGTCTGTAGCGACTCCTCGAGGCTTAACGGGGGAAGGACCGTCGCCAGTCTTTGGGCGAGCATTGTTTTTCCAGCGCCCGGCGGGCCAATCATCATTATATTGTGGCCGCCGGCAGCAGCGACGGTCAAGGCCCGCTTTACATTTTCCTGACCTTTGACATCTGCAAAATCCACTTCATAGCTCGAAGCGACATTGAAAAGCTCTTCTATATCAACGGTGGTGCCTTCAAGCAACAATTTGCCCGAAAGGAAAGCCACGGTCTGGGCAAGAGAACCGACACCATAGACCTCAACGTCGCGGACAACAGCAGCTTCTTTGGCATTATCGAGCGGGACAATCATTCTTTTGAAACCGCCCGCTGCAGCGGTCATGGCCATACTCAGGACTCCGTTGACAGGCCGGACCCTGCCATCCAGAGCAAGCTCGCCTATGATGACACAGTCTTTAACAACCTCACTAATCAATACTCCTTCGCCCATAAGGATGCCTAAGGCGATGGGCAAATCAAATGCGGGACCGACTTTCTTGATGTCTGCAGGGGCGAGGTTGACCAGCGATTGTGTTCTGGGGTACCTGTAACCGGAATTGGTTATTGCACTTCTGACCCGCTCGACGCTTTCCTTGACGGCGGCATCGGGTAAGCCGACTATTATAGACTTCTCAAGCCCGCCGCGAGCGACATCAACCTCAACTTCGCAAACAACCCCCTCGATCCCTTCCAACGTGACACTTTGTAATCTTGCTAACATATTCTTTCCCCTCGTTTTGAAATCCGCGAAAGTACTTATCAATCGCGCCCCACCCCGATTCTACGGCTACCTTCCAAACTGACCGAGAAACCCACTCAGCTCCATTTGCAGGAAGCTCAGAAAAGCCGCTTTGGGCGAGAGAATACCAATTCCTGAACATCAAGTCAAACAACATAAAGACCTTACATTAGTGAAAAAAGTTCAAAAAAACTGTTTTCTCTCACCATATTCTCATCTTTCATTTGATAATCTCACCCTTGATAATTCCTGTGCAGGTCCGCCGGCCTGCATAAGGTGGTCTGACCATGGTGGCAGGCTGGAGAATCATCGGTCGGTACGTATAAGGAGACCTAAAATGTTTAAGAGACACGCGAAACTGCTTGGTATTATGGTTGTAGTTGCTGCCGGTTTGGCACTGTGCATTGGGGCAGCGGTTAATAAGCAAACTGCAGAACAAGAAAGGAATCTCTCCATCGACCAAGTACCCACTGTCGTCAGAACGACCATTCAGGCCCAAGGTGGAACCATCGAGGAAATCGAGATGGAAACTGAGAATGGCCAAACTGTCTACGAAGCCGAAGTCACCATAGATGGACAAAAGGTCGAGATAAAAGTGGCGGCTGACGGAAGCCAGATCAGCAAGAAACTAGACGATGAAGACAATGACGAGGAAGGCAACAATGAGGACGAGGAACAGGTTTCCATCGATCAGGTCCCCGACCCGGTCAAAGCGACCATCCTAAACGAGGCCCAAGGCGGAACCATTAAGGAGATCGAGCGTGGGAACGAGAATGGCCAGATCATCTATGAAGCCGACGTCATCATAAATGGACAAGAGGTCGAGCTGAAAATAGCTCCGGACAGCGGCAACCTGATCAGCAAAGAAGTAGATGACGAAGACGAGGATGATTAAGGGCGAGAAAAGTACTGACACAAAAAGTTTTAAAAGCTAAAATATACACCGCTGAGCGATAGAACATTATTACTCAGCGGCTTTTTTTGATGGTACTCAGATGCGTGTACTGCTCGTAGAAGACTATCGGCCGTTGCAGGAATCCCTTACAAAGGGCCTGCGAGAAGCGGGATTTGCTGTGGATACTACGGGCGACGGCAAGGAGGGTTTGTGGTACGCTACGAGCAATGATTATGATGTGATTATTCTGGATCTGATGTTACCCGGCATGGACGGCCTGAACCTGCTCAGCACAATGAGGGCTAAAGGGCGACAGAACCACGTACTGATACTCACAGCTAAAGACACTGTGCAGGATCGCATAAATGGCCTGAACCTCGGCGCTGACGATTACCTGGTCAAGCCATTCGCATTCGAGGAACTACTGGCACGGGTTCGCGCCTTGCTGCGGCGCAGCTATCGGGAAAAAAATCCCCAAATCAAGATCGGAGACCTGCAGATTGACCTGACAACACAGCGAGTCTGGCTTGACCAGCAAGAGCTTCAGCTCACTTCTCGCGAATACGCACTCCTGGAATACCTGGGCATACGCGCGGGCCAAACGGTGTCACGCACCGATATATGGGAGCATCTGTACGAGTTTGACTCATCAGCCTCCAGTAATGTAGTGGACGTGTATATCGGCTACCTGCGTCGGAAAATCGAACGCCCGGACAAACCTCCCTTGATTCGCACCGTCCGAGGTCGTGGCTATATTTTAGGAGCACAACCGTGACGCACTCGCTGCGGACTCGTTTACTCGTAGGCATAGTGAGCGGGATGATCCTGCTATTGACCGTCTTCAGCATTCTTATTTACACGCTGACGCATCGTGCACTTGTCAACCAGTTCGACGCATCGCTGTTATCCACAGCCCGGATGCTGGCGGCATCGGTGGAACAGGACAATGAAGAGGTCGATTTAGAGTCCTCAGTCCAAGAGATGCCCGAGTTTCAAAAGGCAGAGCATCCGACTTACTACCAGTTATGGAATGATGACAGCACGGTGGTAGCAAGGTCCCCTTCGCTTGGTACAAACGACCTCCCGCGATTCGAAGGTTCTCTCAATATACCGGTCTTTCAAGCATTCAATATGAATCCCGGCCGACCCGGACGCGCCGTTGGTTTCAAGTTCAAACCAAGAATGGCAGACAACGAAGGTACGAACCGCCAGCCGCCGGCAAAAGCACGTGAACTTACCCTGGTCGTCGCTCGGGATGCAGATGATTTGCAGGACAATTTGGAGTTCCTGCGTTGGCTGCTACTGATCGCCTCGTCAGGCACAATCACCTTGTCCTTTCTCGTTGCGGCCTTCGTGGTGCGTCAAGGCCTTAGTCCCTTGAATTCCCTCGCCACCGAGATCGCCGCCATCAAGGAAAACAATCTGACAGCTCGAGTTGCCACCGAGCCAATGCCCACAGAGATATTACCTATCAAGGAACGGCTCAATGATCTGCTCTCGCGGCTAGAAGCCTCATTCAACCGTGAACGTCGTTTCACTTCCGACGTCGCTCACGAATTGCGAACACCTTTGGCAGGGATGCGATCCACTATCGAGGTGACTCTGACACAAATTCGCAAGTTAGGAGAATATCAAACCGCCCTTTCTGACTGTCTTGCAATTGCCGTGAGCATGCAAACAATGGTCAACAACCTCTTGACGCTCGCACGCATCGACTCCAACCAATTAACCTTCCGAAAGGATAAAATCCAACTGGCCGAACTCGTCAATTCATGCTGGCGGCCCTTCTCACACAAAGCAAACGCACGCAATATCACCTTTGAGAATCGCCTGCCCGCCGGGCTATGCCTAAACTCAGACCCCGATAGCTTTTCTATAGCACTTTCAAATCTTTTAGACAATGCTGCTGAATATACCAACCAAGGCGGACAAATCTGGATAGAGGCCCACCAAACTAACGATCACATAGAAATCGCTGTTGCCAATACCGGCTGTGAGCTTACTGACGACCAGGTGTCTCATGTATTCGATTGCTTCTGGCGTGGCGATTCATCTCGCACCGACACAGGTACCCATTGTGGCTTGGGCCTGGCCCTGGTTCAAAGGATTGTCCAAGCATTGGGCGGTTCAACCACTGTTGAGGTACAACACGGCAGGATATTCACTATCCGGCTGGTCATGCCAATTTAGAAATCAGATGCTGGTTAGACCCCTTTCTCATCACAGCCCAAGAAAAACGATGGCCAGGCCGCAGAGCAGAATGGTTGCACCGGCGATGGCATGACTAAAATGCTGGATTTTGGTAAGCGGCAGGAAATTGACTCCGGCCCTAGCCAAAAGAACCAGAGCAGACATTGTGACAAGTGTAACGATGCCAAAAGTAGATGTAACAACCACCAACTCAAACCAGCCCTGCCGGGCGGCTGGATACATTACGAATGGTATCAAAGTCTCGCATGGGCCGAAAACAAAAACTGTAAAAAGTACCCAAGGCGCAATGCTCACAGTCTCCGGCGCGTCATGAACGTGGACGTGGTCTCCGAAATGATTGTGCGTATGAGTGTGAGGTGTGTCATCCAAGTGAAGGTGGGTGTGACGGTGAAGCCGTCTTAGGTATGCCCGATGCAATCCCCATATCATGTAAACAAGCCCAAATGCAATGAACAGCCACGCTGCCAAATTTCCCCGAGCTGATTCCACAACCTCGAGTTTTTTAACCGCCAAACCCAGCGAGACGCCAACCAAGCCCAGTACAACAGAACTTCCTATATGTCCTAAGCCGCACAATAGGGTTATCACCATAGTCCTGGCCGTCGACCATTTTCTCGCCCACGACATCATCACAAAAGGCAGATAATGATCAGGCCCAAATACAGAGTGGAAGAAACCTACCGAAGCGGCAGCGATAGTCAGTGCACCAAGCTCACCTGTCATTAAAGAGACCTCCAGGAACTAACAAACAAAAATCGAAGGAAATATTACACGGGCTGACCCGCCCTGTCAAAGCAAGAAATCGCAGCCTCAATATTTGCCTATCATGAAGATTTTTGCTTTTTATATTGACATTATAGGACTCTCGTGTTAGGTTTCAAACAATAGAGATTTGGAGGCAAGGGAATTCCTCCTTTATTATTATCTTCGGATCGGGTCGCTGTCTTGGAAAGTGTATAAAAAGGCCTTATTGTCATTTCGAGCGAGCCGAAGGCGAGTCGAGAAATCTGTGCAGATTTCTCCGCTTCGTCCCGATTCATCGGGACTTCGGTCGAAATGACAGGGGATCTATTCTACAAAGAAGTCTCTTTTAGGAAGGTCGAACGTGGCAAAGTTACTAAGATTTTCGGTAGTCGTATCTATTTTGGTTACAGTGCCCGCTATCGCTAAGTACACAGCAGTTATCTTACACCCCAGCGGCTTCGATTGGTCGGAGGCCTATGGTATCTCCGACGGCAAGCAGGTCGGATATGGATATGGCATTGCCACGGGAGGTTCTTCCCATGCCTTCCATGCCTTACTGTGGTCGGGTACGGCGGACAGTTACGTTGACCTGAATCCCATCGGATGGGATGGTTCGTTAGCCCTCGGTATTTCCGGCGGCCAGCAGGTTGGATGGGGTTCTGCCGGCTCGGGATGGTCTGGCCACGCCTTACTCTGGTCGGGTACGGCGGAAAGTTGCGTTGACCTGAACCCCAGTTGGCTCATTCAGTCGCAGGCCAACGGTGCCTCTGGTGGCCAGCAGGTCGGCATGGGTGGCAGCCCAGGTACCTCGCTAGGAGTAGGAGCTTATAACCACGCCTTACTTTGGTCAGGTACGGCAGATAGTTGCATTGACCTGAATCCCAGCGGATTCAGTAATTCGTACGCCCACGGTGTCTCCGGTGGCCAACAGGTCGGCGGAGGCAGAGGAGACACCACGGGAGGTCTTGGTCACGCCTTACTTTGGTCAGGTTCGCCGGATAGTTACGTTGACCTGAATCCCAGCGGATTCGATTACTCGGTTGCCTACGGTGTCTCCGGCGGCCAGCAGGTCGGCTATGGTGGAGGATGGCTTTGGGGCAAAGCCTTACTGTGGTCGGGCACGGCAGATAGTTACGTTGACCTGAACCCATCGACGGGGTTTGGGTATGGCTCGGTTGCCTACGGTGTCTCCGGCGGCCAGCAGGTCGGTTACGGCGTGGGAAGCGCCACAGGAAATTGTGAGCACGCCTTAGTCTGGTCGGGTACGCCCGAGAGTTACGTTGACCTCCACGACTTCCTTCCACCTGGATATATCTATTCATATGCATATGGCATCGACTCTGACGGCAACATCGTGGGCGTCGCAACACAGGCATTCACCGGCGTTCATCATGCCGTCTTATGGGAGTACCGACCTGACGTAATCCCCGCACCGGGCGCTATAGTACTTGGCAGCATCGGTGCGGGTTTTGTTGGTTGGATACGCAGACGAAGAACGCTATAGTTTGTCGCTCGTGGCTTGTTCATTGTTCACAGAAGTTGTAAGACGTGCGCTACACACATTATTCTATAGAGTAAACGCGAAATCTATCGATGCGGTACCGTTGTTATGTCGAGTCCCGATGTCGGAGCGCAGCGCAGATCCCGATGTTTTCTATCGGGGTCGTTTATCGAGATCGAGACATCTGCGTTATTAGCGATACTAATCGTACAAGCCGTCACTAAGGTCACGCCAGTCGGGATTGTCCTGAGCGATCAGTTTCAATTTCTTATCTCGCCTCCAGCGTTTGATCTGCTTTTCTCTTGAGATTGCACAATAGACGTAGCCAAATGACTCAACGTAAACCAGCGTGTCAATTTTGTAGCGATGAGTAAAACCTTCGATCAATCCGGTCTTGTGTTCCCAGACTCTTCTGCGGATATTGTTGGTGAAACCGACATATAGAGTGCGCGATTGGTTGGTCATGATATAAACATAGTAGGTTTTGCTGACGGGCATTCCGTTATTGTAGGGTAGATTATCTTGCTAAGCCAGATTTCTCGACTCGCCCCCATTTCTGTCTTCGACAGAAGGCACGGGGGCTTCGCTCGAAATGACAATGCTGCGCGATGATTCGCATCGCTTCGGTCGAAAGGACACGTTCTGCATTTGACTATAGGACTGTCAAGGATTACTGATATCAAGCCAATGGCCGGCGAGCAGAGCAAAGTCTATAGAATCCACCGACCCATCACGGTTTATGTCCTGCGCAACCAGCACCGCTTCGGCTAACCACATATCTGCAAGCATAGAAAGGTCGTTGAGATTGACGGCGTCATCATGGTTGAAGTCCGCTATATTGCCGGCAGCCGACAAAGACATGCTCGCTTGTGGTGTGCCGCCATAACCGCCCATATTTATACGCTTGCCGTGCGGCCACAATTCTGCGGTCCAGTCCGAGTTCGGGTCACCTGCGTCAATGCACGGGCTCGTTACGTTATCTTTGACCCACTTCCCGCTGGTCGGGTCCCAGTGGCCGGCCTGAGATTTGAGGTGATAGTTAGTGCTGGCTGCAGCAACAAACTGAGGATCGATATCGATATTGCCCTCGCCCCACGTAACAGTCGAATAAGTCCCTGTCACCAATACGCTATTGCGACCGCCTTTAATATCACAGTAATTGATTGTTATGTGGGCGCCTCGATCCTTGGCCTGTGTATTTGAGCTATCGTCTAAAGTAACCGACCGCGTACAATCCCAGATGATGCAGTTGGTTACCGTCGCTGTTCCGCTGCCTGGAGTCAGGTAATACGGAGAGCCTGACCTGCCGAGGTCAAAACACTTAATGCCCTTTGGGCAATTTACGATCGTGTTGTTCACGATTAGGGCGGTGCACGAATTTTCCACCGCGATGCCGCCGCTTGAACAGTTCCTAATGATATTGTTGGTCACGATGGGAGAGCACTTGTCTCGCAGAACAAGACCGTGGTCGTCACTACCCATGATGATGTTTCCCGTGATGATAGCCGAACACCTCGTGGGATTGATCCTGTCATCATGTTCCGGCAGGTCGAACAGGTTGTTCCGTATCATGACCGGGGGTGTGCTCTCTCCCCAGAGGTCGATGTCATCGTTATCGCCGTGCTTACCCTGGAAGTAGCAGCTCTCCACCAGCACATAAGAAAATCTCGTGTGTATGCCCTGTCCGATGCCGAGGAATTTGCAGCTTCTGAAAGTTGCCGAGGCGTTGCCGGGGTGATCCTGGTCATCGGAGATGACGGCGATGGCATCTCCTTCCTGGGTCGCCGTGTTCGTCAGGTCGTAGAGATTCTGGAAGATGCACCCTTCGAAATCGACGTGGGACGCCAGGATCGTGACCGCCTCGTGGTAATTCCTCGGCCCCGGTGTGTAGTATTCCTGGTGCTCTCCTCCGCAATTGGAATACTCAAAGGTGCAGTGCGCAAAGCGGCTGTCCGCCGCCTCGACGAACATGATCTGCCTCCACCTGGTGGTGTCGCCGTAGTGGGTGAAGCGGATCGGCTGGGCCTCGTTTCCATCGGCGATGAGCTGTCCATAGACCTTGAGCGATGCCGCATCTTTCATCATAACCACCGTCCCCGGTTCAATAGTCAAAACGATACCGGCCGGAACAACCACCGTACCTTCAACAACGGCTGTTCCAGACCAGGTCGTATCCTGTGTCAGATCTGCGGCGATGAGGTTCGCCGGCGGAATATAGATGAGCACCAGGAGTGAAATGAGCACAACCTTGACATCAAAGAGCTTCATGACTAATTCCTCCGTAGAATCCAGAGCAACCCATTAAGAGCAGGTAAATCGAATTAGTATCTTCGACACTTCCAACAAAGAAGTGTATAAGCTACTGCTATGCGTTTCAGTAACACATTATATCAAAAAATCATGCGAACTTCACGGATTTGTAAGGATGGTTCTCACAAATCCATCCTACATATAAAGGCAAATATGTTTGACTGTCAGGGCAAGAGACCTTATCAGGTAGTGTAAAAACTGGTTGGGCTTGACTGTGAAAAAAGGAGAATTAATGGCGGTTCCAGAGAAAGCGATTGTGATAGAGCTTGACGAAAAGCCGGAGTACCAAAGGCTATTGGAGGGTCAGCCACAGACCCACGGTATGCGGTCCGGGAGGGTATTTCTCTCACCTGGAAAGTCGTGCGGGGAGCATAGCACCAAGAACCATGAGGAGATTTTGGTGTTTCTTTCAGGCCAGGGTGAACTGCAAATTGAGCAAAAGCAAAGGCTTAGGATTAGTGAGGGAACGGTTGCTTACATACCCCCCAATACTGCGCACGATGTCAAAAACAGCGGTTCTGAGCCGTTGGTTTACGTTTATTGTGTTGCACCGGTAGTCGAATGAACGATAGATTGGTCGGAAAAAGAAACAAATATATCAAGGGGACAATTAGGTGCTTCACATCCGGCAAGAGAAAAAAGACGCTGGTAAGTGTCTGTTGAAACAACGGTTAGTAGAAAAAAGCAAAAAAACCAGAAAAATCCTGGAAAAAGCTCTTGCAAGAACTTTAAATCCATGATATAATAACAAATGAATAATTGATGTTCTTTTCTTCTTTAATATCTTGGGTTTTGTTTGAGGCAGTAGATAGTATATACCACTGCTCTATATTCTGGTAACTGAAAAACTGTCTCAAACGGCCGAAGCCCTCACAAAGCTTCGGCTTTTTTTATGCGCCCATATTCAGGGAAGCCATTCGAGTATCGGTACACGCCTATTTTATCCCAAAAAGGATTGACGTTCTTCGTGCACAGAGAGATTGTAAAAGACGAGCGTACGAGCAGGTGTTAATTGACAAAATGCGGTGTACGTAATACAATATATACTACAGGAGTTGGCTGTAAAGAAGGGCTTTTCTCGCAAGGAGAACAAGCTATGGATTCCGTAAGAGACAGCCTCTTGTGGCGACTCAAATGGCATATCATGATCATCATTGGCACGCTGGCAGGCGTTGCGCTGCTGTCGCTGTTTACGGATATCTTCGAGAAGTCGGATAAGGTTCGACAATTAGTGTGGCTGTTAGGGGCGCTGATATTCCTGGTCGCTCTATTGACGATGCTTTCGAGGGTGTCGAAGATCGCCAGCACACTGTCAGAAAACAGTTCGAGGTTCGAGGCTGCGAGCAGATCTCTTGAAAACATCTGTTCGGGTCTGGCACAAATCAACCACAGCACCCGCATAAGCGAGACGGCAAAAGCGATTGCTTTTAGAGAAGACGACAGACAATCTTTGAGGGAGGTGGTCTTCGAGAAGATCAAACAGCAGGATTTTAAGGCGGCTGATGAGATAATCGAGGAGATTTCGAATCGCCCCGAATATGAGGAATTGGCGGTCGAGCTACGTCAGCAGGCCGACAAATATCGTGATTCAACCGAGCAGGAACGAATCGAACAAACCATAACGCACATTGAGGGCTTGTTAGAGGCGGGCAGGTGGGGCAAGGCAAGTTTGCAAATTGAAGCCCTGATAAAAGCTCATCCCGAATCCGAGAAGGCCAAGGCGATGCGGCAGAATCTGGTCGAGATGAAGGAGAGGCGAAAGAGAATGCTTCTGGCATCATGGGACGAGGCTATTAAGCGTCAGGAAACCGACCGGAGCCTGGAGATTCTCAGAGAGTTGGATATGTACCTGACACCTAATGAGGCGCTGGCGTTGCAAGAAGCCGCCAAAGACGTATTTCGCACAAAGCTGCACAATCTTGGTGTGCAATTTTCGTTGGCCGTGTCTGAAAAACAGTGGGTAAACGCATTAGATATCGGCCAGCAAATCATCAAGGATTTTCCAAACAGCAGAATGTCGGGGGAGATACGAAGCAAGCTCGATGTCCTCCAGCAAAATGTTCAACTGCAACACAATTAGAGTTGAACAATCTGGCTGTTAGGAAAATAGTACCCACTTGATATCGCTCCGAATCATTGCGCACAGTAAGAAACGAATATATCAAGAGAGAATCTCCGAAAAAAGAACAATAACGACGCGGGTGGAAAGAATCAGGTCTATCTTAATGATTACTGAAAATCAAAGAGGGATTGTGTTTTAATCATTGCCACCTGGTCCGGATAGGCTGCGAATGTATGGATGTGCAGCTCGTTGCGTCTGGCCTCAAAGTCAACATAGCAGAATGGCTGCATGCTATCGATCTCCAGGTCTGGGAATTTGACGAAGATGCCGCGATTGCGTGCGAAGCGCTCGAGATCGGTGTGGCTTTGCCGATACAGGTTGGGGCTCATCTTTTCAACCTGGAAATCGGTCATGTAGCTGACGCCCCGGCTCAAGGTGCACTTGTGGGTGCGGGGACCACGGAACTGGAAACGCTCGACCAGTCCTCTCTGCGGCAGCAATTGACCAGGGGTGCTGACAACCTCGCTGAGGCAGACATCACCGGCAAAAATGGTCACAACGTGGGTACAGCCGGTGACCCAAATAATCGCTTCGTATTTCTCAGTCTTAAGCCGACGGCTGGCGTAAATCTGGAAGAGTTCAGGGTGCACCGGTCTTTGAAAAAGGCTGAAAGTAAGCTGATCAATTGCGACTTTAATTTGTGGCATTTCCATGACGAAAATCCCCGAAACACACCTTTTTCTACGTAGGTGCATTATACAAAAAAAGAGCTTTCGATTCAAGGGCAATATCAATACTGATAACGCGTTCGGAGCCGCTTATAGGACGATTATTTCGCAAACCAAGCAAACTAAATGAGTAAGAGGAAGCGAAGTTTTGGGTGAAAAATCAAAAAAGTGTGCTGATTTTTCAGCCGCTACCGCTCGAAAAAAACCGCGTTTACAATAGTGGCAATAATGTCGTAGAAGGCGTGTGTTCCGGCGGCGATGCCAAAACCTCGGACTGCAAAAAGACCGGCGAAATATACGCCTGCAGCGGTTCTGAAGCCGAACTCCGTCCAGTTGAAAGGTGAGCTGCTCCCAAAACGTCCGTCTATAAAGACAACATGGTGATGAGCACTGAATAAGGCGGCTGAGACAAGGACCGACAGGACAATTGAGCTTTGATGAGAGACTCCCAAGAAATCCTGAAAAAGCAGCATCAAAGCACATATTAAGATCAACCGGAATACAAGCTCTTCGTAGATACCTGCTCCGATACCCGTAACAATGCTCGCTGAAAGAGAATTGGGCTGGGGAGCATGTCGATTCGTTGCAGGGTAGTGAGCAGATTCGGATGGTTTTACAGCGACCGAACCACCGGGCGACGATCTGGCTTCGAGCTGTGACGGATTGCCTTCGAACTGCCGGGTGTAGCCACGTGAGTTGGCCGGACTATTGAGGAAAAGGCTTAGAACTATCAAAGGTACCGCAAGCAAGGCACATTCGACAGCCATGGGGCCGAAGTCACTGAGGCAAAGATACCACTTCTTTCGTGATGCCAATTGGAATCCGAGTAAAATGACAACCATTACCAGAGGAGGCGCGATCCAGGCAACTCTGCTGCCGGCGCCGAGATATTCGAGAAATTTCTGGAGCCAGACGAATGCCACAACCCGAACTTGCGTCTGATTCAGAATATCGGTATTGATCGTAATGGTGCCGATTTCATAGAGGATTATAAACGGCAGAAGGAAGGCAATGGCGTAGATGGGCCTGCTTGTCCGCTCGAGATAAGAATCGCGAGTGAAGTTGAGAAGCTGAGTGGCATTGCGTTTACCTTTTTCTCGCATCAAGCCGGCCCTTACTCAGTCGAAATAAGTATTTATATGGACCAACACAGCGAAAATGATTGACCCTTCCAACAAAATTTCACAGAGTGTACTTCGTATAAGACGGAATTACAATAGGATGTGGCGATGTGATGGTGAGGTATCTGTAAAGAAAATTAGCTTGGTATGTTAATTCCAAGAAAAGGAAACGATGATTGAAAAATTGATTGAAGTTTATGAACTGCTCTTTGAGCGGTTTGGGCCTCAGCATTGGTGGCCGGGCGAGAGCCAATTTGAGATAATTGTCGGGGCGATACTGACACAAAACACAAATTGGGCGAACGTGGAGAAGGCGATCGCGAATCTCAAGGCGGCTGAACACCTGGACGCTGAGAAGCTCCATCGCATGGACATTGCTGCATTGGGTGAGCTTATCCGGCCGGCCGGCTACTATCGTGTGAAAGCAAAACGGCTTAATAACTTCGTGAACTGGCTGTTCGATAATTATGAGGGCAGGTTAGGAAGACTCGAAGAGCTTGGCACGGAGCAATTGAGGGCCGACCTTCTATCAGTGAAGGGCATCGGACCTGAAACCGCAGATTCCATCCTACTGTATGCTTTCGATAGGCTGGTCTTTGTCGTAGATGCATACACCGCTCGAATTGCCGTACGCCACGGACTGATTGGGGAAGACACGGGATATGAGCAGTTGCAGGAACTGTTTGAGTCCGGTTTGCCGCAGGATGCGGAGCTTTTCAATGAATACCACGCCTTGCTGGTTAGACTCGGTAAAGAGTTTTGCAGGCCGCAGGCCAAATGCGAGAGATGTCCTTTGGAACTGCTGCCACATAATCTTGAAGCCGGATACTAACGATTTGTTACTGCTACTATGTATGAAGGAGCACTTTCCTATACCAAATGAGGCCAAATTTTAATTGAAAGAGGCGAGGTGCCAACTATACTATAAGTTTGTTGCCGGTTATAATGACAATGTAAAAGTCAATTCTGGAAAAATTTGAAAGGGAAAAATATGCAATACATTCTATTACAACACCGCCCCGCCGATTTTGAACCCGTATTTGTAGTTCTCCTTATTGCATTCATAAGCTTCATGGTCCTGACCATATCTCTGATAAAGGTCTTGATCTGGTGTAAAATCTTTTCCAAGGCAGGCTACAGTTGGGCGCTCGGCTTGTTAACGCTTTTACCAATAGTAGATATTATTATGTATTTTTTCCTTGCCTTTTCGAATTGGCCCGTTCGCAGGGAACTTCAGCAATTGAAACAGCAACAAAATAAACCTGTAATATAGATTGGCCCGGCCAAAAGCAGGGCGCGAACAGGGAGCTATGAATGGTCGAAGTCCAGACGCTCCAAGCTGCATCAGCGACGACCACGTACAATAAGTCCGTCAGCGGACAGTACGCCACAGATAAGAGTGGAGCGATATTGCATATTATCATGCTTGCCGGCTGTATCGCGATCCTGGTTGGCGCCAGGATATTCGATGTCAATGAGGACGGCCTTTACCTTTTTGGATTCAAGTGGCCGATGCAGTGTGCGATGTATGAGACCTTCGGCGTCAAGTGTGCGCTGTGTGGTGTATCGCGATCTTTATGTTTCTTCGCACATGGTAGTTTTCGAGAAAGCGTGAGGTTCCATGCTCTGGGGACTGCGATTTTTGCATTCGTCTGCCTGCAGATACCTTATAGGGTTCACCGTTTGGCTTTCCACGTGCCAAAGGTTGATGCTATACTTTCACGTGTAAATCTTGGCGTGGGTATAGCTCTTGCAGTTGCAGTATTTATTAACTGGCTTATTTACTTAGGAGGCTTGGTCCTATGAATGCGCAAAGCCCCAATGTGAGTGTAATAGATCCGATTAGCCCTGCTATTGAGAGGGCTAAGTTGATGTTGTTTCGGCCTTTTGACATAGGTAAGTGGTTTGTCGTAGGGTTCTGCGCATGGCTGGCATATCTGGGCCAGGGCGGAGGAGGAGGCGGTGGCTCCAACTTCAATTTCCGTGGCGGCCATAGATTGCGCGAGGTCGAACATGAACTGAACGCGGCGAAAGAGTTCGTTGTTGCCAATTTATTCTGGCTTGCCCCATTGGCGATTACAATTTCGCTCGTAATACTATGTATCTGGCTTCTTTTCACCTGGCTGAGCAGCCGGGGACATTTCATGCTCCTTCACTGTGTGGCGGAAAATAAGGCGGAGATTAAAGTCCCCTGGGGGAAATTCCGCCGGCAAGCAAACAGTCTTTTCGCATTTAGAGTCGTTATGTGCTTGATCAGCTTGGCGGTGATAGGTGTGCCGATACTTGTAGGCATTCTGGCTCTTTTACCTATGATCCTTGCGGGAGGCCCTGCAGGACTGTTGCTCTGGATTGTGATGTTAGTCTTTGCAGTAATAATCGCTGTAGTCGTGCTGGCGATTGTCAACAAATTCACGATGGACTTCGTTGTACCCATTATGTTTCTGCGAACAACAAGTTGTATGGCTGCATGGCGGGAATTTCTGAGGCTGCTATCGGAAAACAAAGTCCGGTTCGTGCTATACATCCTCTTTCAGATAGTGATAGCGATTGTTATTGGGACGGTAATTGTAGCTACTATATGCTGCACATGCTGCTGCGCATGCTGCATCCTGACAATACCGTATATTGGAACGGTTCTGCTGCTACCCATTATTATTTTTGACCGGTCATACTCGCTATATTACCTTCGCCAGTTCGGGCCGGAGTTTGACGTGTTCAGCACATCAGTGGAATTGACAAGAAACCTGCCGTGAAACGGCAGGCTAAAAAGACTGCGCACTATACCTCAGCCGAACTCAAGGGGGCATTCTTGAGACGGTTACTTTGGCCAATCCTGCTGCCTGGTGCCGTGGTAGGTGGTCAGTGTATACTCGAACTTCCTTGTGGTTCTTGGCTGTAAGGCCAGCGTAAACTTGACGGTATTAAGATCGACCTTTTCAAACTGGTCGAAGTCGCCGCTTTTATCAACTGTCCAATATGTAGTGGTGAAGTTGCGAATCACCTCCACTTTGACGGGAATGTCACGGGTGTTCTTCACCTCAATTGAGAATGTGCGGATTTCGTCCCAGCCGGATATATTACCTTTACCATCAAACCTGTAATTGTCAGTGCGAAAATCCATCAAGATAGGCTCGACGACAATATCAGCAACCGGACCAAGATTAAGCTCGATATCCTCATCAACAGGAATGTACTTGAAGGCAGACTGGCCCACGTAGGATAGATGCTGCTGAGGATCGACGGATCTGTAAACTTTCAGGACGCCCCCAGGAATGGGCGTCTGGCCGAGTTTGTGGTCTTTATCATTCTTAAAGCTCAGGAATCGAACCACATTACGGCCGTACCTTTCCTGCTCGAACTTATAGAGGTTGACAACGGGCACGTTATTAACATCAAAACTCAAGAGGCGTTTCGACCAGCCGGTGGGAATAGTCTCAGTGCCTTCGATTGTATAAAGAAAGTATTCACTGAGGCCTTCTTTTGTGATTTCTTTGGGCTTCATTGCACCGTAGGCGAGGCGCTCGCTCAACTGCCGGACCTCTCCACCGCGGGTCGCCTGAGAAAAAGATTCCTGTGGCGCAATAGGTACGAGTCCGGGTCGATTGTATGGATATTGTCTGCGGGCAAGCTCGGCGATCTGGTCGAGGATGTGGACCTGGCCAACAATCAGCCGGACCTGGGCGTTTTCATAGTCTTCGCCGCTGTTGTTCGTCACACGGACATAGCACTGAAGCCTCATAGACTCTTCATCGGGCATGAGCGTCCCCATATAGAAGGCACGCCAGGATAGACCGCTGGTCAGGTAAGAAATCTCGACAGGCACTTTGCCGCTCAGACCGCTTTTAATATTCCAAAGCCCGAGATTCTGGACCCGTGGCGGATAAGTCAGCTCGGCGATGTTAATCTTGTCTGCATTAGACTTCGCCAGCATTTCAAGACTTGTCGGGTCGATAAGTGTGTTGGCCCAGGAGAATTGCAGGCTGTTTTGTCCTTGCTTTAGCGTCAGCGCCCTGCTTTCCCTCACCAGAGTCAAATCCGCAGAGTTGTAGATTGTCAATTGGACGCTGTCGCGCGAAGGCAGTGTAACCAAATCCACCTTGGCGGCGGCGACCGCGGCAATTACACCAATTATAAGAAATGATATTTTATGTCTCATTTTGTCGGCCTCCCGATAGACGATATTTGGGGCCCTGTAAATTTCTATTGTGACGCTCGTGTCAAATCTTCCTGTCTTGTACCTTGATAAGTGGTCAATGTGTATTCAAATTTCTGCGTCGAACGCGGCGGCAGAGTCAGCGTGAACTTGACCGTATCGGCGTCAACTTTTTCATACTGGCCGAAGTCACCGCTCTTATCGAGCTTCCAATAGGTTGTATCAAAGTTTCGTTGAATCTCGACCTTGGCCGGTATCTCGCGTGTATTCTTGGCCTCTATTTTGAAAGTACATATCTCATCCCAGCCGGAGATGTCGCGATTTCTGTCGAAGCGGTAGTTGTCGGTCTTGTAATTCATAAGAGTCGGTTCGACCACCACATCCGAGACCGAGCCGAGGTTGAGCTCGACATCCTCATTGACAGGAATGTACTTGAAATCAGACTCGCCGACATAAGAGAGGTGAGCCTTTTCATCAACAGTCCTGTAAACCTTCAACATACCGCCCGGTATCGGAGTGTCGCCGAGCTTGTGGTCTTTGTCGTTTTTGAAGCTTAAAAAGCGAACCACGTCGGGACCATATCTTTCCTCTTCGTATTTGTACAGATTTACCACCGGCACTTCATCGGCGGTAAAGCTCAGGAGGCGTTTCGACCAGCCGGTAGGGATTGACTCCGTTCCTTCAATCGTGTACAGAAAGTACTCGCTGAGTCCTTCCTTCGCGATCTCTTTAGGCGCTGCTGCTTCGAGAGTGACCACCGCCTGCCTCATCATTGGCATAGGCGCCGACACAACCCCGGGAAAAGCCAGCCTTTCACGAACAACACCCTCTCCCGGCCTGCCGTAAGGATATTGACGTCTTGCAAGTTCGGCGATCTGATCGAGTATGTGCACCTGGCCTACAATAAGGCGGGTTTGGGCGTTTTCATAGTCCTCGCCGCTATTGTTGGCGACCCGCACGTAGCCTTGCAGCCGCATAGTCTTTTCATCGGGCGTCAGAGTTCCCATATAGAAGGCACGCCAGGACAGGCCGCTCGTCAGATACGAAATCTCGACCGGCACTTTGCCGCTCAGGCCGCTTTTAATATTCCAAAGTCCGAGATTCTGGACCCGCGGCGGATATGTCAGCTCGTCAATGTTAATCTTATCTGCACTTGCCTTTGGGAGCATTTCAAGACTTGTCGGATCGATAAGTGTGTTGGCCCAGGAGAACTGCAGGCTGTTTTGTCCTTTTTTTAAGGTCAGTGCCCTGCTTTCGCGCACGAGGGTCAGGTCTGCTGAGTTGTATATCGTAAGCTGAACGGTGTCTCGTGAAGGCAATGTGACCAGGTCAACCTTGGCGAGGCACGTCATTTCGGCTGCAACGATTATGAACAGCATGAATATCAGTCGTTTCATGTTAAAGCTCCTTTACCCTGGATTCCCGCCTTCGCGGGAACGACAAAAAGTGATACTCACTTTTTAGAAACGGCATCAACGAGGGCTGCCCGGCCTGACGTTGAGGCGGTTATAGTGCATAGTAAGCTCCTTGACGGCGGGGCCTGACTGAGTCCGAGCCGGCAGCTCAATCTCAAACTCAATGGTGTTGGCGTCCTTCCTGACGTACTTCATGTTGCACTCTTTCATATCCCATTGGCCGGGGATATGCTGAAGCATCGTCAGAACGGCGGGACTATCCTTGAAGTTCTCGATTTTGGCAGTGATGAGCTCGTCGGTATCATGAAGAATGACCTGCTCGCTATTATTTCTTCGCAGGTTTATCTGAGCGTCTTTCATCTTGCGCTGCGTAACGACAATGTCCCGGCTGTCACCGATATAAAGCTCCATCTTCTGGCCGACCGGCACGAGGGCTGTATTATCCTCACCGAGGAAAATTGTGCTGCCGTGGCCATCGTCCTGAAAGATTCGGGCCTTACCGCCCCATAGGGCGAATTTGCCCAGGCCGGCCTTCGTGTCGTTCACAACCCTGTAGCTCACGGGGATACCGACGTTCTTGTTTTCCAGCTTCTCTGGGTCCCAGGGCAGCAGCGCTGCGTCAAACTTCCAGACCTTCTTAATTGGGACCTTCGCGGCACTCAAGAACAACAGTTGTTTGGTCTCTTCGTGGTTGACGCCTTGCTCAAAGGCCTCGCCATAATCGAGAAGGATGCGGGCCTTATCGAAGTCTTCGCCGGAGAAGTTTCGCAGGATGAGGTAGCTTTTCATCTCAACGCCTGTCTCTGCTTTGTCGGCGACCGCCTTGTAAGTAATAAGCCTGTCGATATTGCTCAACAGGTAGCTGATTCGCACGGTCTCGGCATAGTCGCTGTCGCTGGTTATTTCCCAGACAAGGGCTGCCTCATTAGGCGGGTAACTTACGCTTAAAAGCGTAACCTTGTCGGGATGGTCGAGAACGGCCAGGCGAATTGAATCATCGTCTATGCTGACTCCTTTCCAAGAAAAGTCAACCTTGTTTAATCCTTGCTGGAGAGTCAGCACCCGCTCTTCCTCGATCAAGGTTGCATTTGGGTTGTCCAGGCGGATGGTGGTTGCCGCCCGTTCAGGCAGAGCAACTAACTTGATTCGTGCCTGGGCCGTGACGCCGGTTGCCAATAAGGCTACGGCAATTGCTGCGATTACTTTTTTGTGGTTCATGGTTTTTGTCTCCCAAAAACTACTATTGAGCTCTTAGCCTATATTATTTATTTATCGACTCTTCACGCCAGCCGTGATGAGTCCTAACGGTATATTCGAAAGCGCGTTTGGTTTGCGGCTCCATAGATAGTTTGAATCGGGCATGCGTAGCATCGTGCTTGTTGTATGAAACGCCCTGCTCATTGAACTGCAAAGTCCAATAGGCTGAGCCGAAACCGCGGGTGATTTCAAATTCAACAGGCAGCACACGGGTATTAGTAACCTCGATTTTCCATGTTCTGATTTCGTCCCAGCCGGCAACATCATTATCCTTATCGTACATATAATTCTCGGTTTTGAAATCCATCAGTACCGGTTCAACGCCGACCAGGCGGGCGGGGCCGAGATTCAGCTCCACCTTTTCATTCACGGGAATATACTTGGTTTCTGCTGCGCCGATATAAGAAAGATGTCTCTGGTTGTCGGCGTGACTATATATCTTGACAGTGCCGTTGGGAATCGGGGTTTCGCCAAGTTTGTGGTCCTTGTCGTTCGCAAAGGCGACAAAGGTTATCGTCTGCCGGCCCCAGCGCTCTTCATCATATTTGTATAGGCTCTTAACAGCGATATCCTTGACATCCAACGATAGCAATCGTTTGCCCCATTTGTCGGGCACTGTCTCAGTGCCCTCAATAGTGTAAAGGAAATACTCACTAAGACCTTCTTTCTTGATCTCCTTGAGGGCCAATTTGTCGAACTCGAGGCCAAGCATCTTGACATTGTCGTAAGCATCCCCCAAGACCACACGGCCCCACTTTTCACCGCCGCCTCTGCTGCCGAATCCTCCGTGACCACCGCCCACCACAGGTACGGGACTGCCATAAGGATACTGGCGTCTGGCAAGTTCTGCGATCTGGTCGAGCAAGTGCACCTGGCCGACAATCAGGCGGGTTTGAGCATTCTCGTAGTCCTCGCCACTACTGTTGGTAACTCGCACGAAGCCTTCGAGATTCATTGTCTTTTCATCCTGAGAGAGCGTACCCATATAGAATGCCCGCCAGGACAGGCCGCTTGTGAAGTAGGTTATCTCAAACGGCACCTGTCCCTTAACCTGTGAGCGGATGAGCCAGCGACCAAGCTCACGCAATCTCGGAGGAAATACCAATTGCTGAATGTCAATTTTGTCGGCCTGTTCCATCGGTTTGAGACTCAGCGAAGTTGGGTCAATGAGGGTATTTGCCCACATAAATTGCAGCCAGTTCCAGCCTTTCTTGAGTGTAATATTTCGTTTCTCTCGGACGAGCGTAAGATCGGCGGAATTGTAGATGGTAAGCTGGACGTTCTCCCGCCGAGGCAAGGTTACTAACTCTATGGCACTTGCCGGGGCGAAAGGAGGCTGCTCCGACACTTCTTGTTCATCAAGGATAGCTAATTTAATAGGCGGCACTATGCTTATATCCGGTGGGGTCTTTTCGACGACTACAGATGGGCTTATGCCGGCAATCCCGCCCTGTACTGAAGTCTCACCGCGGCCGGCAGCAATCTTCTGATTAGGCGCATCCTCCTCCAAATCCATGTTCTGAACAAGGTGCTGCCTCTGCAATCTGCTATCTTTCAACTTATTTGTGGAAAGCAAGACTAATCCAACAACGATAACCGCCGCGGCAGCAATCCAAACCGGTTTTCTGAAAAAGACGCTTTGCCTGCTCAGTGGTTTATCGGCCTGAGATAGAACGGATGAGATCAAATCCTCAGAAACCTCTATGTCCTCACGGAGTAAATCGAGGGCGGCGAACTTACGTCTTAACTGTTCAAGACGTTCGCGACACAGCTTGCATGTCTCAAGATGCTCAGCCGCCGTTTTGAGCGAGGCATCGGAATCAAGCTTAAACTCGTACTCTATGAGCTGGTTGTCTGTAAGGTGAGCTTTCATTTGTATGCTCCTACAGACTCAGGTAGTCTTTCTGCCAGTGTCCGCAGGGCACGAAACATCCGTGTCTTTACGGTTCCGACAGAACAACCCGACACCTGGGCGATTTCAGAATAGCTTAGCCGCTGATAGTACGCCAAGACAAGAGTTAAGCGTTGCTTTGCAGGCAACGAGAGCACGGCCTGACGGACCCTAACCTTCTGCTCGTTCCTTGACGCTTCCTCAGATGGATCGTAGTTGTTGTCGGACACGGGCAACGCATTGACCTTCGGGCAATCCATCTGCCCATCACAATCGGTCGTCCTATCCAATGAGAAAAACCGAATACGACCGCGCCTTCGCAATCGGTCGATAGCAATATTAGTGGCAATGGTAAGAAGCCAATTTCGGAAATGGCCGCCGGCAAAGCTGTGACCCTTTTCGTGGACTCTTTTGAAGGTCTCCTGGAATAGGTCTTCAGCCTGGTCTCTACTTCCCGTTATATGTACTAAATACCCCAAAAGAGCATCTCCATGCCGCAGGACAAGCTCGCGGAACGCCGTCTTGTCACCCCGTATATGGGCGTCGAGCAAATTCTTGTCGATGTTCACCATCGAGGCAATTTCTCCAACTACTCGTACAGACGCCTATAGTAGTCCGGCGGTTGACAAGCCCCGAAGTAAATTTTCTGTAAAATCTTGATCAATCACAGCACATCAGAAAAGTGCAAGAACACGCTGTCCGAAATTGCCGATTCATTCAACGTTGGGGCACCGATTTATTTATTGCCCAGAATATTGCATTGACGAGTATCTTGCGAAACTGAGGGTTCTTGAAATCATCCGGGTGACCAAGAGAGGTGTAGAAGACACGGCTCTTGTTATAGGTATTAGTCCAGGCAACCGGCTCAGGCTGTTTGTCGGGGATTGCGCCTGTAAGGAGCAAGGTTGTTGTGTCCCTCAGCGGGCTGGCTTTGTAAAGTGAGCCGATGCTCGTGAACGGCAGTTGAACACCGGCAAGAACCGGGTGGTTGATTGAGGCCGGTGCGGCTGTGACAGTAGTAGTGGGTCCATCGCCATAGTGACTGTTATAATTGCCTCCCAGCACTTCAGGGTCGAACCTGGGCCAATCGGCGTAACCGGGGGGCGTGTCGCCACGTGTGTCAAAGGCGTGGCTTGCGGTACGCAACCCCACTAAGGGGCCGCCCCTGGCCAGGTAATCATGGAGATACTGCATCTGTTGGGCCGGAAACGCACGGCGTCGCACAAAAATAACAGCAAGATCGGCGGCAGCGAGGGTTTCCATGCCGCAGATTTTGTAACGGTCGGGGGAGCGTATATTCTGATCGCCTTGTAGTACCTCACAATACAAGCCGAATTTCATTTGCAGCTCGCGGGCAAACTCAGGCAGTGTCTCGGCGGCTTTGTATTCGTTCTCAGCGGAAATGAACACAACGCGAGGGCGATTGTCGGCCTTGAATCGAAAGGCGGGTTTGCCGGTCAAACAAGCGGATGTGATTGTAGGGCAGACAAATTTTTCGATGTGCTCGACAATCAAATCGGTGCCGGTGAAGTGATTAACGTGCGGCGACATCTGCGAATTGTACATCGTGTCGGTCAAGTCGCGCATGAGGACGACGTTTTTGCCGAACCTCGCCATATTGCGGAGGCCAAAGGGCCGACCCAGAACACACATATTCGCGTGGACGCCCATAACGATGACGTTGGTGATTTTTCGCTGTTCGAGGAGATTCCAGATTTCAACGCCGTTATTGCTGATAGCATCCTTGTCGCGGATTTCAATCAAGTCATTTTGCTTAGTCCACGGCGAACCTTCTTTGCACTTCGTTTGACAATCGCAGCCGCCGTCGGAATGGTCGATTGGATAACCGGCCTTTTTCTCAGCCTCATCCTTCCAGTTACACCAATTGGTTATATCGGCAGGCAGGTTAGCGGCTCGCGGTGCAGCCGAAGCGAGCTTACGGGCCGGGTGATTTTCGTAATTGCGGATTGTCTCGGCGGGGGCGTGGATAATCAGTACGCCTTTGCCTCGTGCTATGGAGACAACTTCGTTTATAGTGGGGGCTAATTCCGTAACCCGCTCGGCTGCTCCTTTGCACCAGTGTTTATCCCATACGTCACAGATTATGATAGCGGTCTGGGCCGGTTGCCACTGCACGGCTTTGCAGACAACCACAAACGCACTATCGGGACCGCCCGTCTGTACCCGGCTTCGCGTACAAAGAGTCAATATCTCAGGCAAGATAGTTTGTGCCGACACCGAGTCAGCCAGACAGATAAGGGTCGCCAAGCCTGTTAGGAGGATAATCCGACCGGCTTTCAGTTTATCAGTATACATAATCAAGAGTCTCCCAATATCGGTTTGAATAACTCTGACGATTACAACAGGGCGATCCAGCCGCCATCGATATAGAATATCTGTCCGGTTATGAAATCTCCGGCCTTGGATGCAAGTAGAACCGCTGTGCCGACAAGGTCTTCGGGCCGACCCCAACGTCCGAGAGGCGTCTTGGCGAGGACCCATTTGGTGAACTCCTCGTCGGCTTGTAATGGTGCGGTTAGGTCCGTAGCAATGTAGCCGGGTCCGATTGCGTTGACATTGATGTTGTACTTGGCCCACTCTACGGCAAGTGTCTTAGTAAGCATGAGCAGACCCGCCTTACTAACTGCGTATGCGGCAGTTGTGGGCCTGGCAGCGTGGCACATCAACGAACCAATATTGATGATTTTGCCGGCGGCGCCAACCTGTTTACGGTGCCGACAGAAGGCTTGTGACAACGCCAACACCGAGGTGAGATTGAGTTCGATAACCTGATTCCACTTCTTAAGGTCAAGGTCTTCGCTTGGGGCGCGAATGATGGTGCCGGCACAATTTGCGAGGATATCCACCGTTTTGACTTCGGCGAGGACATCATCAAAGAAACCTTGTATTGCATTTGTATTTGCGAGGTCGAACGAGAATATCCAGACCTGCTTACCTGTCGCGGCCCGGATTTGTTTTCCGGCGTTTTCAAGCTGCCTCCTGGTACGGGCCACAAGCACGATGTCGGCGCCGTGCTGGGCGAGACCTTGAGCTATTGCAAAGCCGATGCCCCTACCACCCCCCGTTACCAAAGCGGTTCTGCCCGACAGGTCGAAAAGACTGCTTCCCATGGATTCATAGTTAAACAGAAAGACATTGGTGTGACAAGAGCAAAGGGCGGGAGCCAGAAGACCGCGGAAAGTTTTGAGTTCTTAGTTTTGAGTCGAAGCGGGAACTAACGACGATCCACACCGGCAGATTCAGCAAGAATCTTTCGATAACCGCGCTGGGATTTGATATAATGTGAACTGTTATGTAGCTCAGCCCCCTTTCACATAAGGAGAGAACTACCTGATGAGAACGAATACCAATGCCTATCTCGTTATCGCCACGATTGCGGTGATGAATTTCTCGTTTGACTTTTCTAAGATGGTGATGCGGGCCGATGTTGCATACGCCAGCACCCCATCGAACTGGACGGGCGCACTTAAGGTGGACACCACCTGGACACAGGCAGAAAGCCCATATCACGTTACCGGCGATTTTGTTGTGCCGCGTGGCATTACTCTGACCATAATGCCGGGGACGACTATTTTCTTTGAGGCTAAGGCAAGAATTGTCATTCGTGGATGTCTTATTGCTGAGGGTGCAGAGTCTGAGCTTATCCACTTCACCCGTACGCCGGGTAGTACCGGCACGTGGAACGGCCTTCAATTCGTGGATACTACATCTGAGAACCACATTGGCTACGCTCTGCTCGAATATGCGCGGACTGACGATGGTATGGTCGGGCTGCAAAACTCCAACCTGCTTATTGATCATGTTACAATGGATCACTGCGATCGGCGTCGGATCCGCACAATAAATTCGTCACTTATTGTGCGGGACTGCGTTTTTGTGGACATATTTGGAACAAGCGAACCACCCAGCACCGACAACATGAGCGAACACATCTGGGGTTCAGGTGTTCCCAAGGACGGTCATTTTATTATCGAGAACAATATCTTCGGTACAACCAAAGGGCACAATGACGCAATTGATTTCGACGGTCCGTCACGCCCATTGCCGATCCCCCTTATCCGCGACAATGTTTTTTTAGGCAGTGGTGACGACGCGCTCGATTTGGAATGTGACGCCGACATCGAGGGCAACGTGTTTATGAACTTCATCAGGGACCGGTACAATACCGCCACCGGTGAATCAAACATCATTTCTGCCGGTGCCGGTAAACACTATGTCATGGTCAACAACATCATGTACAATTCGCAGCATGTCGCGCAGGTAAAGAACGATGCGTTTCTGACGTTTATGAATAACACTGTGGTAGGTATCTCTGGTGCCGCTATCTATTTCGAGCTTGGTCTGCCCGGCCGCAAGCCGGGGCGCGGCGCTTATGTGGAAAACTGCATATTCTGGAATACACCGCTTGTATTCGCAGGAATAAAGGAGACTACAGATCTTACAGAGAGATATTCAGTTCTCCCAACACAGTGGCATTATCTGGGCACCGGCAATCTCGATGTCGATCCATTGTTTGCCGATCCAAATAACAAGGACTATCACTTAAAGTCCCAGGCCGGCAGGTGGGATTCGAAGAACCAAAACTGGATCAATGACGCTGTTACAAGTCCTTGCATAGATGCAGGAGACCCGAATAGCTCTATTGGCTTTGAGCCATTCCCCAATGGTGGACGCATTAACATGGGAGCATACGGCGGGACAGGCCAGGCAAGCAAGTCATATTTCGGAAGCCCGCCTTGCGAGACAATCGTTGCAGGAGACATTAACGGCGACTGCAAGGTGGATTTACAAGACTTTGTCCTGATGGCTTCCCATTGGCTTGAAGATAACCACTACCCTTAATTCAAATTCTCTCCTAATATAGCGCCACGTACTTAAGTAACCTAAAAACCTGCTGCGACAGTGCGACAGCACGGCGAGACGGAACCCAAGGGTGTGTCAATCCAAAGAGAAATTAGGAAGTTCCGCTGAGCCGCTTTGCCGCCATTCCTCAAATCGCTCTCGCATCCGCCCCATTGTCGCCTGCCTCTCCTCGTCGGACATATTCTGCCACCTCTGGCCCATCTCCATCATTCTGGTCTTCTCAGCCTCCATCTGCTCGGGTGTCATATTCTGCCATTTTTGCATCGTCAACCTGAATCCCTCCGCCAACCTGGCCTTTTCTTCTTCGGTAAAATTGAGATCCCTCATACCCTGCTGCCAGCCGCCAAACCCTTGAGGCATCTGTGCTGGGCCTCCTGCCAATTCCATCCGCGGCGCATTATCAGGCTCCTTCGCAGTCTGTAACAGTTCACAGGTATTCTAGCAGTATTGGGCAACGCACCCAAGACCAAATACCCACTTCTTAATTTTTCGCTTTATATCGTAACCTACTCAAGGTTTTAATTCAGCTGCAAAAT
>Ga0315274_10002004_pt1 | contig 31198 bp, 36 predicted proteins | sample YL17G02_20_MG_FD_203700 | JGI IMG/M metagenome (GOLD analysis project Ga0315274, IMG submission 203700) | Sediment microbial communities from Yellowstone Lake, YNP, Wyoming, USA - YL17G02_20 | ecosystem: Environmental > Aquatic > Freshwater > Lake > Sediment | place: USA: Wyoming | collected...
CAAGCGCCCCACCTCTCGGCAGGGCGCTCGTTCGTCTCGGGTTGTCGGGGTGAGGCTACTTCTTCCTCCGCAGCTTCAGGCCCAGCGGCAGCAGACCCAGGGCCGCGAGCGCGCCGTCCCATGGCTCGCCGGTGATCCACTTCCATACGCCTTCGGACTCCCCGTGATCGCCGAGCCAGGGCCCCAGGGATTCCGCCCCGGACCAGTCCCTCCAGAAGTCGTCGTAGCTGCTGATCAGACCGAAGATGAGGTCATTCTCGCCGATGACGTTCACTGTGGCCAAGTGGCCCTGGGCGCCCTGGTACGTGCTTCCGGCGGCGGCGTTCTGGGCGTCGGCCACCGGCACTGGGTCTTGCGGAGGGCAGATCACCGCCCCACCGCCACGGCCCGACAGGAGTGTCGGGCCACGTGGTGGCAGACAACCAGCGCGTCACTGACCGGTCTGGCGACCGGTCCCACTGGTGAGAGGGGCAGGCGCCCCGCGGCCTGCGGCGAACCTCTGCGCGGCCGCTCAGCTCTCCCGGAGGCCGCCTGCGATGCCTACTCCGCTCCTCTTTCCGCTTCTGGCCGGGGCCCTCGCGCAGCCGGAGCCGCCTGCCACGACCCACCTCGTCAGCCTCATTGACGTCCGCGACTTCGGGGCGGAGACGCTGCGCATCGGGGACCTCAACGGCGATGGCGCGCCGGACCTGCTCTTCACCCAGAGCGTCTACGGCACGCGGGAGATCACGTGCCTCACGGCGACGACCATCGCCGGCGAGGTCCTCTGGCAAGCGGGCACGCCTTCCCTCGACAACGGCCGCATCTACAGCGACCTCCCCGTGCAGGTCTACGACTGGGACGCCGACGGCCGCAACGAGGTGCTGTACGTGCGGCAGGCCCGCTATGCGGAGGTGGCCGACCCTGCGAACCCCATCCGTGAGCAGGCGACGCGCTACGAGGGCGAGGCGACGCTGGTCGTCCTCGACGGCTTGACCGGCCAGGAGAAGCAGCGGCTCTCGCTGCCGGCGCCGGCGGACGATTCGCTGCTCTTGGCCGACCTCACGGGCCGCGGGCGGCGGCAGGACCTCGTGGTCAAAGACCGCTACTGGAACATGTGGGGCATCTCCGCCGAGGGGGAGGTACTATGGCAGTGGAGCGGCTCGCCCGGGCACTTCCCCTCCCTGGCCGATGTGGACGGCGATGGGCGGGACGAGGTCTTCGTGGGCTTCGCGCTCCTGGACCACGACGGCCGGGAGCTGTTCGCGCACGATCCCGCGGGGGCGCACCAGGACGCCACCTACATCGTGCCGTTGCCCGATGGGCAGTGGCGCCTGCTGTTCGGCAACGGCGGCTTGCACTGCCTCACTGCCGACGGCACGGAGCTGTGGCGCCAGCCGCTGGCAGAGGCGCAGCATGTGGTCGCCGGCCACTTCCGGCCGGACCTGGGGCCCGTGCAGTTCATGGCCATTGACCGCGGGCAACCGCGGGGCGCCGATCGGGCGCCGGGGATGCTGTACCTCTACGACCTGGAGGGCCGCGAGGTGTGGCGCCGCGAGCAGCCCGCGGGCAGTTGGTGCTCGGCCATTGTGGAGACTGACTGGTCGGGGGCCGGCGAGCCGCGCGAGGTCGTGGTCTACAGCCGCGGGCCGGGCAATCCGGTGGCGATCTACAACGGCGCGGGCGAGATCGCGGACACCCTCACGATGCAGTGCACGCCGGATCGCACGGCCGAGGACCGCGGGGCGCACTTCTACGTGACGCGCGCGGACGTATGGGGCGACAGCCGGCAGGAGGTGATCCTCTTCGGCTCGCGGGGGGCCTGCATCTACGCCAACGCGCGGCCGCTGGCGATCCCGACGCTGTACAACAACAACCTGTACCCGGGGATGTAGGACGCCGGCCGCGTGAGGGCCCTGCGGCTTCTGGTGGCAGGTCTGGCGGCCTGCCCTACCGGCGGCATCGGTAGCGCGGGTCAGGAGACCCGCGGGCGCCAAACGGCAAGCGCCCCCGAGCCTGAACCCCAAGGGCAGGCCAGCGGGGGCGCTCAGTACGACGGCCCAGGCTCGAGTATAGCGAGGTCTGTTTCCAGGTTGTTTCGTGACGGCGAGGCTGTGGTGCGGAGGGCGTTGAACCCGCCGCGGCCGACTAACGTCTGTGAGCCTGATCCCCAACCATCAACAGGAGGCCTAGAGCAGATGTCCCGGCGTGGCGTTGCTGTAGCTGTGGCGATCGTAGCAGGGGTCATCTTGGTGGGCATCGTCGCGGTGGCGCTGGCGCAGCCGCCCCCGCAGGGCGGCCAGCAGATGCCCTGGAGGCCGAGGATGCCCATGGCGCCGGCGATGGCGGTCGGCGACGGGGCCGTGTATGTGCTGCGGGGCAACACACTGTACAGGTTCGATGCCCAGACGCTGGAACTGCTGGCGCAGGCCGAACTACCTCGCCCGAAGGTGGAGCCGGGGCAGATGGCCCTCAACCTCGACCGGGCGCGCTTCGGCGACAACCTCTTCGCGCGGCTGGACGCCAACGGGGATGGTAAGGTGGCCAAGGACGAGGTGCCGGAGCGGCTCCGCGATCGCCTCTTCAAGGCGGACCAGGACGGCAACGGCGAGCTGACCAAGGATGAACTCGCCGCGGCCCGCGACCAGCTCAAGGCGGCGCGCCAGGACCAGAAGCCGCCGGCGGAGCAGTAGGCTACTCCCTTCACCGGCGGCCGCCTGGCGGCAGCCGTGGGCGTCACCCGAGCGCAGCCGGGGTCCCGCGGAGGCTCTCCGCTGCGCTCGGGGTGACGCAGGTTTGAGCCGAGAGGTGACGAGCCCTCAGCCGCAAGCTGAGGGCTCGTGACTTCGGGAACCCTACGGCACCGTGTGGTCTCAGGGCTTGGCTGTCTCCGCCGCCAGGTAGGCGTAGCACCCGAGCATGCTGGCCGCGGCGAGGGCGAAGGTGACCAGGTTCGTGTTCCGCACACCCCGGCGCACCGGCGCCTGCGCGGGCAACGAACGCACCATCCTCAGCGCTAGGGCCGGCTTCACCGCCCAGACCACGGCCAGCCCTGCGCGACCCGGTCGAGCGTTCTGCATCTAGGAGCCCTCGCGGGGTCGCTTCCCGCGGTGGGGGCTGCGTGCTACAATGGCGCCACTACGCGTGGGGAGGATGACGGGATGCAGACGACGGCGGAGGCGTTGACGATCGCGGCCAGCCAGATCGTAGCGGCCATTATCCAGGCCGATGCGCAGTCGTACCTGCGGCCGGGAGGGAAGGTGCGGACGGACCGCGTGGCCGACCTTTTCCAGGAGGTCTGCGCGGCTCTGACGGGCGGCTGCGCCGAGAGTTACCGCGCAACCATCGAGACCGGGCCGCTCCCTGAGGCCTGACCCCCTCAGGTCGGGCCTCCATACGCGCTGCTACAGGCGGGCCGAGGGGCCCACCCTCCACGCACGTCAGCGCCCAGACCCTTATCTCCTCCGCAGCCGGAAGCTCTCCTCGAGCAGCCCTCGCTGTGACAGCGGACACTTTGCGCTCCCCCCTGCACGGGTAGTTCATAGCAAAGCAAGGGGGAGCGAAACCATGAGCAACACGTACCTGCGGGCGAGCCTGGTGATCGGGGCGCTGCTGTTAGGCGGCGCGGTAAGTGGTCCTGCCCTGGCCGGGCCCGGGGACTTGGCGGGGGCTGTGATGATCGAGGGCTTCGTGCTCCCCTTCCCGGACCTGGCGCCCACCAGGGTGGAGATCAACTGGTACCAGCTCTGCACGCCCCAGGGCTGCTCATCGGTGCGAGCGCAGGTCGCCGTGCGGATCAGCAACTGGGGCACCGCACCCACCGGCCCCTATCAGGTGATGCTCTACCAGCTCGGCTGGCTGGACAGCAACACGCGGCCGCTGGGGGCGGTGCAGAGCAAGGGCCTGGCGCCCGGCGCTGCCGAGGTGCTGGGCCTGGACGTGGCTATCCCCGGCCCGCGGATGCTGGTGGTCGCAGTGGATCCCTCGGTGCCAGGGAAGCCGGCGGGCGAGATCGTGGAGGGCGGAAACGGCCTCATCTCGGAGCACAACAACTTCTTGGGCTTCTACTGCCCCGGCCCGCCCCACCAGTTTGTCTATGACCCCTGGGGCGCCATGCAGATCGTGCCGGGAACTCCCTGACCTAGCTCCCTCGGAGACCACCATCCGGTCGCACACCAAGCGCAGCCCCGCCGCGGACGGCGGGGCTGCGGTCACCTTGGGCCGTCCGGGCGGCACTACGGCCGTGGCGCGCCGCGGGGCAACCATCCCTTCTCCGCGTCGATCACCCACAGCTCGCCGGTCGTGGTGTCCAGGACGTAGACATGGGCCCCGTTCTCATCGGCGTGGGTAGCCATCTCGTACTTGCCGACCGGGCCGGGACCGTTGGGGGCCGCACCCTCGTCAGCCCACTCGACGGGATTGACGTCGGCCAGGAACCAGACTTGGCCGGTAGTGGTGTCAATCGTGTACACCCAGAAGTCGTAGATGTCGGCCACGACCTCGGTGTGGTAGCGCCCGGGCCCTGCGGCGTTGTCCTGGGCGAGAGCGGGCGTCGCCCAGGCGGCCAGGACGACGGCCACCACGGCCGCCGGTATCAGCGTTCGGTGTCGGTTCATGCTCGACCCTCCAGTCGCCTCGCAGCTTCACGTTAGCATCCAGTGGGCGCAACACGGGGGACGGAGGGTCGGCCTCCCGGAGAGCGCGCGGGGCCCGGGGAACACGAGCACCCCGGCGAAGTTGCCGGCGCGGACGCTCGCCTCTACGTCGTGCGTTGCGTCACAGGACTGGCGGCACTTGACGGTGGTCACACCGGAGGGCCGGCGAAGCGGGTACGGCTACCCCGAAGAGACCTACCGAAGTCTCCCGAAAGGAGAGGCAGGATCATGAAGAAGGTACTACTCACAACGCTAGTGGTGGCGCTGACCGGCGCCATCCTGTTCACGGGGGCAGCATACGCGGGGCCGGGGCACCCGGGCCGTTCGCCCCGTCCCCTGCATTTCCCCAAGCCCCCGGTGTACTCGGTCCGGGCAGATATCACCAAGGCCTGGATCATGGACGCAGACCCGGCCGGTGAGTGGATCCACTGGGCGTGGCAGTACAGCCCCGGTGAGCCGCCCACCACGGTCACGGTCACCGACATCCAGAAGGACGGGGTCAGCATCCTGTGGACGCCGGTCGCTCTGGGCGGCTGGGTGACCAACCATTGGTTCCAGGTTCACCCCCCCGTACTCGGGGAGCCATGGGACGTGTACACGATCACCTTCGACGCGGCGTGGGGGAGCGGTCCCTCCGCCTACCACGAGACCTACTGCCTCGCATCGGTGTGGTAGTGCGCACGCACAACCCAGCAAGGTAACGGGAGGCCGGCCGCGGCCTCCCGTTCGCGTTGGGCCACCGGCGCAGGCCAGCTACCTGGAAGGCCCGCGAGGGAGGTCGGGCGTCGCTTGCCTGCCGGATGCCCAGGGCGGTGAGGGACGCAGACCGTGCGCGATCTCACGATCCGCCCCGCGGTTGACGACGGTCACACCCGGGGGCAGATGCAGTGGGTACAGCCACCACGAGGGTAGGTACCCAAGTCCCCCGAAAGGAGAGGCAGGATCATGAAGAAGGCACTGCTCACAACGCTAGTGGTGGCGCTGACCGGCGCCATCCTGTTCACGGGGGCAGCATACGCGGGGCCGGGGCACCCGGGCCCCTCTCCCAGCCCCGGGCCCTTCCCTAAGCCGCCGGTGTACCTCCGGGCGGATATCACGAAGGCCTGGATCACCGGTATCGCCGCCGGGGAGACCGTCAAATGGATCCGGTGGGCGTGGGCGTATGGACCGGGCGAGCTGCCCACCACCGTCACGATCACGGACATCAAGAAAGATGGGGTCAGCATCCTGTGGTTCCCGGAGACCGTGCCTGGTTCGTCCACCAGCCACTGGTGCCACTGTCACTACCCCAGCGTACCGGGTACGGGCGCCTATCTGGTCACCTTCGACGCGGCATGGGGAACCGGTGCCTCCGCGGTGCACAAGACCTACCAGTTCACGTACGTCCTGCTGACCTAGTGCCGCTGAGGATCGCACACCACAACGGGAGACCCGACCGGGTCTCCCGTGTTCGCCTCTGAGTGATGCCCGACGCCACCGGTCGTCGGTAGCCCGGGCGAGGCCGGCACGGCAGGGGGATGCAGCCCTTACCCGATGAGGCCCCACGGCACTCACGGCTCCTCGGTGCGGTATGTCTCCTGCACTACCGCGGTCAGGATGGGGCCAGCACGGTCTACGACGTTGGCGGAGTAGAACCAGCCGCCGCCGTCATGGCCGGCGACCATGATGGCGCTGCCCTCGTAGGGGGTCAGGTCCAGTTCGGCTGCTTCCGGGGGTTGGGCGGCCTGCATGGGGATCGCCGTGAACCGCGGTGGGAGCAGCCGCGCCGCCTCGGGGGCGAGCACCTGCAGCTTGCCGTCCCGCACGAGCCCCAGCACCCAGTCGCCCTCAACCACCGGGGTCATGAGGTCCATCCCGGGGGGCAACTGAGCCGCTCTCCCCTCTTGCCCGTGCCAGAGGACCAAGCCGCCCGCCAGGGCGACGAGGAGCACGCTGCCGATGAGCACCTGCCGGTTGTGCATGGTGATCGCCACCTCCGTTGCGCTGTTGCGATTCGCGTATACGGACACCGGGCGGCGCGATAGGTGCCCCGACCAAGAGAAACACGCCCCGCCGCGAAGGGCGGGGCGCTGCGCGATCGCGGGCTGAGCGGTGCCCACTACGGCCGCTCGGCGCCGCCGGTAACCCATTCGCGGTTGAGGCGCGCGACCGTGAGGTGCTGGGGATGGAAGGCGCTCTCCCCTACCCCGCCGCGCTCGTAGAAGCAGTAGATCGTTCCGTTGGGGCCCTCGGCCAGGTCGGAGTAGCCCGCGCGGCCGGGGTCGAGCACGCGTGCGGTGGGCCAGGTCGCGCCGCCGTCGGTGCTGAGGCGCAGCGTGAGGTTCTCGCGCGCACCACTCCATTCCGTGGGGCTCGGGCGATCCTCGCTGTCCGGGTGGGAGTACAGCAGGACGTCCGGGGGAGCGCCGGGCTGCGGGGCCAGGCGAATGAGGCCAGCCATGCAGACCGGCTCGAAGAGCTGCTCGTGGAAGGTCAGCGGCGACCAGCCAGTGGCACCATCGGCGCTGAGGCTGACCAGCCGCCGGCGGCGGGGCGACTCGTTGCGGATGTTCAGGAGCACGCGCCCGTCGGCGAGCTGCACCGCCACCGTCTCGCTGGGGTTGGGGGTCTCGGGGTTGTTCCAGGCGACCATCTCGCCGCGCTGCCAGGTAGCGCCATGGTCGTCGCTGTAGATGACAGAGACGACCGAGGGGCGGTGGGCTTTTCCCCCGGTCGAGAGCCACACCGGCACCAGCAGCCGCCCGCTGCCCAGTTGGATCCCGTGGCCGGGGCCGGTGGCAGACACGTCCCACTCGTACTCGGGTCGGAACAGCTCGAGGGTGGGGGTGATCTCCACCGGCGGCGAGAAGCTCTGCCCGTCATCGTCGCTGCGCCGGTAGAAGCAGCGCGCGTAGTCCACGCAGTACAGGAAGTGCACGCTGCCGTCGCGGTCGGGGATGGCGACGGGGTTGTTGACGGTGTGGGCGCCCTCGGCCGCCAGTAGCCGCCGGGGCTCCCAGGTAGCGCCGCCGTCGGTGCTGCGGCGCAACAGCAGGTCAATGTCCGCCCAGTCGCTCGCGCTATCCCGCCGCGCCTCGGCGTAGGCCAGCACGACGCCCCGCGTGGTGACGACGATGCCCGGGATGCGGTACGCCGCGTAGCCCTCCTCGCCGGCCGTGAACAGGTCCTGTGTCTCCAGCATGGGCGCGGCTCCCCCTTTCGCGCTGAAGCTCACCACGATCACCAGGCCTAGTCCACAACGCCACATGCCACTGTCCTATCGGGGAGCCTCGCTCGACGCACGTGGGACCGCGTAGTGGCTGGCGCTCAGTGGAGGAGTTCCCGGAACTCGTCTACAGTCAGACCGCATCGCGGATGATGCCGCGGAGTGTGCCCTTGCGCACTGCACGGCCGGCGTGTACTGGGACCGATACCTCCCTCGTCCGCTGCCAATCCGTCAGCACAGCATGGCTACCGCGCCGGCGCCTGACCTCAAAGCCGGCACGCTGCAGGGCCTGCACGACATCCGCGCCCGGCACGACGGGGAGCTTAGGCAACGGCCGCGGTCTCCTTGTGCACCGTTAGACGGTAGACAAGGGCCTCTTTGGCCTTCCGCATGTTGAGCCGCACATCGGGCTTGTCGGCCGGCAGTGGCTGTCCGTCCTCCACGAGCACCTCCAGGTACAGCAGGATGGCCTCCTCGGCCATGAGCAGGGCCTCAGCCACCGTCTCGCCCTGCGTGTGGCAGCCCTTCAGGGCGGGAACTGAGACCGAGTAGCCGCCATCCTCCTCGCGCAACAGCACAACGGTATAGGTCACAGCCTCACCCCTCTGGCGAAGTGCGGGGTGTGCCTTCGGCGCCCCGCGCACGGCCTCCTGCCCTCCCCCACCAGCACAAAGCCCCGCCGCGGACGGCGGGGCTCGGCAGTCTGTGTGTGGCGAGTGGTGGCTACTTCCGTCGCCTCAGCTTCAGCCCCAGCGGCAGCAGGCCCAACGCCGCCAGGCAGACAGGCGGCAACTCGGGGACGGCGCCATTGGAGGAGGTCACCTCGACGTTGTCCAGCGGGGCGTAGGTGCCCCAGTACAGGTCAAGATCGGCCCATGACAGTTTGCGGATGTTGTTCCCGGAGAGCGTGATGGGCCCGGCGGGGTAACCATCTTCGGTATGGTCCTGGTGGAAGGAGTCCAGCACGGCACCACCGCTCTCGTAAGCGTAGATGTCAATACTTCCCCCGTTGCCGCCGTAGATCAGGGTCAGGCTGGCCACGTCAAACCCGAAGTCTAGGGTGGCCCAGTCGTTGGTGCCTGGTGTGTCGAAGATCTGGCCTGTCGACCCTGCTGCGGTGAGGTCCACATCGCTGGAGATGCTCTGAATCTCCCCGGTGAAGTACACGTGGCCTAGCGGGGTAGTGATGTCGTAGGCCGTATGCGTGCCCAGGGGGATGCCCTCGGCGTCCAAGGTATACGTACCGGCCCAAGTTGGGCCACCGATGACGAGGCACAAGACCAAGGTGCCGACCAACATCATCTGTCGTGACATGCGGACTACCTCCCAAGGAAAAGTGTTGCCCCCTTGCTCGGTGTAGGTTGCTAGGCGGAACCCGTTGCCCCTCCCTTCCTCACCGGCTAACGCGTGTAAACTCTTCGTGGACGCCCCACCCCCTCAGGACAGCCGCCTCCCGCGGGAGCGCACTGCTGCAGCGCCCCGGGGTGCGGGTCGTAGCTCAATCCGCTCCCGCCCTCGTGGTTCCGGTGGACACCGGAGCCCCGAAGCCGAAGCGCCCGCCGCGGGGCGGGGCGCTCGGCCGTTCCAGGTTGGCGGGACGGGGCTACCTCCTGCCCCTCAGCTTCAGGGCGAGGGGCACCAGGCCGAGAAGCGCCAGGCAGACGGGGGGCAGCTGCGGCACCGTCGCGCTGGCCAGAAAGACCTCGGTACTCGAGCCGTCCGCGGCCCATCCCCACCACACCACCTGGCGGCCGCTGACCTGAGGGTAGCGATCATCGGTGCCGTTGTTCGTCAACTGCGCGACGGCCGTGCCGTCCCAGGCGGCGATCTCCCAGTCCGTGCCGTCCCACGTCTCCCAGGCCACGCAGGAGCCGCTAATCTGCGGGAACACGTCATCCTGGCCGTTGTCGGTGAGCTGAACGACGGCCGACCCGTCCCAGTAGCAGACCTCCCAGTCCTGGCCGTCGTACGTCTGCCACACGACCCGACCGCCGCTGATCTCGGGGTAGTAGTCGCCGCACGCGTTGTCCGTCAGGGCCCTGGTGGTGGAGCCGTCCCAGAGCAGGATCTCCGCATCGCAGCCGTCAGAGCCGTTCCACACCACCAGCCCCTCGTCCATGTGGGGGTACTCTTGGTCCAGGCTGCTGCTGTTCGTCAGTTGCCGGACCGCGGACCCCTCCCAGAGGTTGATCTCCCAGTTCGTCCCGTCGAAACCGGACCACACCACTTGGCTGCCGTCGGTCTGAGGGTACATGTCGTCCCAGGCGTTCGAGGTGAGCTGCCGAACGGCCGTGCCGTCCCAGAGGCAGACCTCCCAGTCCTGGCCGTCTTCCGTGGACCACGCGACCTGGTTGCCGCTCGCGCTCAGGAACCAGTCGGGGTCGCCGTTCGTGGCCAGGCGAGAGGTGGTGGTGCCGTCCCAGAGGCAGACGTCGTAGTCGGACCCCGTCCACTGCAGCCACGCGACATGGTCCCCGCTGATCTGCGGGCCAACGTCGTTCGTGAGGTTGTTGGTTAGGGCCGTGCAACCGGTGCCGTCCCAGCACATGATCTCTCGATCGTGGCCGTCATAGGCCTCCCACACCACCCGGCCGCCGCTGATCTGGGGGTTGACGTCATGGGTGGCGTTATTGGTCAGGCGGCTGACGCTCCATTCCCCCGCCCTGGCTCCGGTGCCCAGGAGCGCCAGGAAGGCCCCCGCTGCTGCTGTTCCTCGGATGGTGTTCGCCACGAGTGCTCCTGCGTTGCGTGCGGCGGTCGCGTTGCGTGCGCGTGGCCACGATAGACCGGGCCACCCTACGATTCGGCAGCATACGCGCCAGTCCTGCGCGGGCCTGCGAGCGCCACGCAAACTGTTGGTAAGAGGGCACCCGGGCGGCTGAGCGCTGTGCGCCCGGCTCCGCTTCCGGCAGAGCGTGGTGTTCACGAAAATGTTACATTAGTCAAGGCAGGTAACGGCATCGTGATAGAGGGATGGGACCACAGCCCATCGAACTACTCAGGCATACGGAGTCGTTGCAGGGCCGTCCCTATCGCAGCATCGGTTGACCCTGACGTCGCCCCAACAGACGTTCCGTGCCTCGCATTCTCTGTCGTGTGTCCCCACACAGAAGGAGGTTTACCGCATATGTTGGTTGCCCGGCGGCTGTTACTGGGTGTTCTCCTCACAGGCCTGGTGCTATCGCTCTCAGGCCTAGCCGGTGCCGCGCCCGCCCTGCTCTCGGACGTGCCGGCGTATAACTGGTACCACGGGTGTGGGCCTACAGCCGCGGCGTCCGTCCTCGGCTACTGGGATCTGCATGGGTACGTCAGTCTCTTCGATGCTTCCGGCAGCGACGTCTTCCTGACAACCAATGTGCAGGACCAGATCTCCAGCCCCGAGCACAACGCCAAGTACGACCCGACACCCGACGACCCAGGCCTTCCGGATCCCTCCGACACGAGCATCGCCGACTGGTTCCGCACCTCCGAGGATCCCCTGGACTATGGCTGGAGCTACCTTAGCTACAGCGACGATGCCTTCAGTAGGTATGCGAACTACCGCGGCTACACCCTCAACTCCTGGTATGAGCCCTACGGGGATGACTGGTTCGCCTGGAGTGACCTCACGGGGGAGATCGATGCCGGCCGCCCGCTGATGTTCCTGGTGGACTCCGACGGCGACGGCGGGACCGATCACTTCGTGCCCGTCTTCGGCTACGAGGACCGGATCGGCGCAGGACAATGGTACGCCTGCTATACCACCTGGAGCGAGTTCGAGACGGTCGAGTGGTACCAGTTCCGCGGCATGTCTGCTAGCTACGACTGGGGTGTCGGCTACGCGACGTATGCGCAGCCTAGCGCTCCTCCCCCGGCTGTTCCGGAACTGGGAACTCCGGCCTTGCTCGCCCTGTCGGCGGCGACCATGGGGGGCATCCTGCGCAGACGGCGCCGCGTGTAGCTTGCCGTGCGGCCCCATGGCCGTGTAGAAAGCGCGTAGAGCCAAAGCGCCCCGACCACATGGTCGGGGCGCTTGTATTCGCAGCGCAACTGTGACTACTTCCTCCGGAACCGGTACCGCACCAGGCCCAGGGACACGAGCGCCATGGCGATCAGGGCCGGGGTCGGCAGCTCGGGCACGGCATTGGTGGGGGGAGGCGCGGCCAGGTGGATCACCGAGACGCCCCACATGGACATGCTGGCGTACGACCCGCCCCAGTCCATCTCCCCCAGGTAGTCGCCCCAGGTATCGTGGAGGTAGACCTTGCTCAACGCCTCGTTGTAGCCCACGCCCAGCATGGTGTGCCCGCTCACCTGGAGGACCACCGGGTAGTCATTGTTGATCTCGCCCATGTAGTCGGCGAAGGTGAAGCCGTTGGAGTTCTCGTTGTCGGTGAGTTGGGTGTAGTTATCGAGGACCGTGTAGCCCCGCGACTCGGCGAACAACTCCAGACCATACGAGCCGGCCGTCTCATGCTGCCAGCCGCTGTACGTCGGGCCCAGCAGCGGGAGGATATCCTCCTCGTGCGACTGCGACCCGTCGAGCCAGAACCAGAAGTTAGTCCAGCCGTCGTTGTTGGCGTCCACGGCGTTGTCGGAGTCCGTGTCCCACTTCCACTGGCTGGTGCCCATGAAGTCCGCGGTGCAATTGGCCCACGTGTGCTCAGCCCAGCCGTTGTCTTCGTACGGATCGGGGCCGGCCTGATTGGCGTTCTCCCAGTAGTCGTCGAGGTGGTCCGTCGTAGCGATCAACGCGTGGTTGTTGTTCATCCAGAGCGGCACCTCGCCGCCCGCCCACATGTCCGCGTATCCGTGCCGGTCATAGTAGCCGAAGAGCATCCCCGCAGAGGTCGCGGAGCACCCATAGGTCCAGCCGGCCCGGGGCACGCCGTCTAGCATCACCGAGCCAGGCGCCGGATCCAGACCGGAGAAGCCCGGCGCCCAGTCGGCCAGGCTGTTGGCCACGGCGTACGAGAAGCCGTTGGACTGCCACTCGCTGAGCGTGGCCTGAGCGGGCAGAAGCCCTACCAGGAGCAGCAGCACTACTAGCGAGAGACCGACAAGTGGTCTACGCATCAAGCACCTCCCGCGACGATTTGTGGCGGCCGCCATGCCTACCGCAAGAGCGGCTCTGTGGCGGTCTATTGGGCATGAACCGGCGCCAGGCCTGCCCGGCGCCGCCAAGGCGGTGTAAAAGTTCTGCGAACACCTCCGCGGCCCCAACCGAAGACGCCTCGCCGCGGGGCGAGGCGCTCGGTACGTCGGGTAAGGTCAAGCCGGTGCTACTTCTTGCCCCCCTTCTTTGCGGCCTTCTTGGGGGCTGCCTTCTTCGCGGCCTTCTTTTTGGGCATGGTGCACCTCCCTTCGGTCCTTCATTGAGGCGCTCCAAACAGCGGGAAGGTTCCTCGTGCGCAGGGACCCTCCTGCTAAGAAAGGAGTTCCACTTGAAAGAGCCAGGCCTCCGCGCCCAGCTTCTTGAGCCCACCGCAGATCGCCGCAACCGTTCGGCGCCGGGCCTCGTTGCTCTCACCAAGGCCGCTAGCTGTCAGCCCGAGCGCCAGCAGAGGTCCCAGCCAGTCCGACACGGTGGACGGCAGCCGCCGAAGCTGCCTCGCCGCGCTCAGCATGACCGTGTGCCCCGGGAGGCGTTGCTAGTGCCGCGGTGGCAGAGGCAAGCCGTAACACTCAAGGCGCAGATCGAGGATCTGGGCCGCCGACTGGCGGACCAGACGCACCAGCGCGGCCACTGGCGGCTGATGCTGGTGGCGCTCGAGCTGCTGCCGCTGCCTGAGAAACTACAGCGCATGGAGCAGCTCCTCGTCACGCTCGTTCAGCCGGAGCTGGTTCCCCTCCCCCACCTTCCCCGGCCCGGCTTGGCGGCCTGAGCCGGGCCCGAACCGTCCGGAGGTCTCGTGATGCCCTGGCGCGTACTGAGCGGCGCCCTGCTGTTGGCGATCACCCTCAGCGCCGCCGGCTGTCCGGCACTCGTCCCCGGAGGGGTGCAGATGACGCGCGTTACGGGCTCCGGCACTCCGACCCAAGAGGAGCGGTCGGTCGGCGGCTTCACCGGCGTGGACCTAGCGGGGCAGGGCGCCCTGACGATCACCCTGGGGGACCGCGCGAGGCTGGTCATCGAGGCCGACGACAATCTGCTCCCCTACCTCGAGACCGAGCTGCATGGCGGCATCCTACGTCTCCAGACCCAGTCGGGCATCAACCTGCACCCCAGGAGCCCCATCCGCTACCGGCTCACCGCCCGGACGTTGGACACGGTCATCCTCTCGGGCAGCGGCTCGATCGAGGCGCCGGACCTGCAGAGCCCGCGGTTCGCGGCCAAGATCAGCGGCTCCGGGGACCTGGCGACCGGGGAGCTGCGCGCGGCGGAGGTGCGCCTCGACATCAGCGGTTCCGGGAACGCGCGGCTGGGGGCGGTGCGGGCGGAGCGGGTCAAGACGACGATCAGCGGCTCCGGCGAGGTGCACATCGAGGGCGGTGAGGCCGCGCAGCAGTCCGTCGCCATCAGCGGCAGCGGCGACTACCAGGCCGGCGCGCTGGCCAGCGCCGAGGCCCGGGTACAGCTCTCCGGCAGCGGGGATGCCGCCATCCAGGCCCGCGAGCATCTGCAGACGAGGATCAGCGGCTGCGGCTCAGTGCGCTACGCCGGCGATCCGACCGTGGAGCAGGCTATCTCCGGCTCGGGGCGGGTGGAGCCGGTTGCCGGGTAGCTCCCGCGACGCCCCCCGCGTCCACGGAGGGCCTGTGCCGCCCACCAGGGACCTTCTCGTGGGCGCGGGTACTGCTGTAGCACAGACCTGTCTCCCTCTCCCCTCCCCTTCACGGCTGCCCCTACAAGAGCGCTGCTCGTACCTGGCCCCAAGGTGGTGGCGACGCCGATGGTCGCGCGGGCACTCCCCCGAGGGGTATGCTGTACGCGTCCCGTCTACGCTGGGGCTCCTCGTTCACGGTGTGGGCACAGTAGTAGCAGAGAGAGCCGGCAGGAACGCCCTCGTCCGGCATCGAAGAGGAAGCCTCCCGGGCGAGGCATTCGCGGTGCGAGGCGCGGCTATGGTCCGCTGTCCCCAATGTCAGGCTCCCCTGGCCTACGAGGGAGCCACCTGCGGCGCATGTGAAGCGCGCCGCATGCTGGTCCCAGGCGAGTCCCCCGCCAAGACCTCCGTCGCGGAGGTCATCGAGGAGGCCGCCAAGTCCATCCCCGAGGTTCACTGGACCAACGGTGGGCTGGAGGTACTCCCGGCCCCCTCTCCCCCCCCTCCGGCCGACGTCTCCTCCGCTTCGGCCACACCAGCCATAGAGACGGTTACTGCGCCGCGTCCCGGTTTGCATCTGGGGCGCGTGCTCCTCGCCGCTGTAGCCATTGGCCTGGTGGTCTTCGGGGGTGTCTACGCCTGCCAGGTGCTGCCGGCGCTCCGAGCGGCCTCCTACGCCCTACGCGCTGCGCGCGCCGGCGATGAGGAGCTCTACCAGCGCAGCACCTCTGTCCTGGCCAGCACGCGCTCCGTGCGGAGCCAACTGAGTGGTCAGGGCATCGCGGCCGAAGTCGAGACCACCCCCGGCTACCTCTACCGCATCACCTACCGCACCTCCCAGACGACCAGCGCGACGGCGGCCGAGTTCGCCTGCCTGGACACCCTCGCCCCCCTCGTCCGCGACTGGCCGGACACGGCCTGGACCGTCAGCTTCTATGCCGGCGACCAGCGCCTCTGCCACACCGCCTACAACCCCCGCACCAAGCAGATCCGCACGACCCCGGCCGCACCCGAAGCCCCGCCAGCGGGCGAGAAAGCTCCTAAGGCCGCCGAGATACCCGGCGCCTAACAACGTCATCACGTCGTAACGTGATAACGTTGTTGCGTCGTCGCGTCCTAGCGTTGCCCCCACCTCTTCCTCGCGCAGGTTCTCCGGACGCGCGTGTCCAATACAACCCGCTGCGGACTTCCGTGTAGAGGCAGAACCATGATGCTTAGGACTCTGGCTCCATCGCCTCGGGCCGCGCGTCTACTGCCGGCACTGCTATCCCTTCTTACGTTCCCTGCTCTGGCCGCCGAGGATCGCGACGAGTGGCAGCAGCCCGAGCGCGTCATCGCCGACCTGGCCTTGCGCCCGGGCGCTGCCGTGGCCGACGTCGGGTGCGGCACCGGCTACTTCACCTTCCGCCTGGCGGATGCGGTAGGGGCCGGGGGGCGCGTCCTCGCCGTGGACATTGACGACGGGGCGCTCCAGGACGTCCGCGACATCGTGGCGAACCAGCAGCGCACGAACATCGAGGTCATCCTCTCCAACCCAACCGACACCCGCCTGCAGCCCGCTGCGGTGGATGCCGTGCTGGTGTGCAATGTCCTCCATGAGGCCCCGGCCGCCCAGCGCCCAGCGCTCATGCAGAACATCGCCCAGGCTCTGCGGCCTGGCGCCTTCCTCTTTCTCCTTGACTGGCGGCAGAGCCATGAGGTCACCTTCGACCCCTACGACAAGCTCATTCCGCGCGAGGACCTCGTGCAGCTCGGCGAAGACGCCAGTCTCGCCCTGGATGCTGAGTTCCACTACCTCAAGTACCAGGTGTTCCTGCGCTTCCGCAAGCCGTTACAGCCGTAGCCCGGGCGGCGCCCTCCGCGCTCAGTGGAGCACGCCCGTCGCCACGATGCCCATCCCCACAAGCACCATCGCGACCCGGCACGCCATCGCCCGCACCTTGAGCGCTTCCGGCTGCAACTGCTCTTCCTGCTGCGCGGCTAACCACTTGATCGCTTCCATGTTCATCCACTCCCGCTCAATGCCGCTCGTCCACTGTCCCGTTGGTGCCTCCGCGGCGCTCTTTCTGCTCTGGTCCCCGGGTTTTTGGGGCGACGTTGCAACGTCACAACGTCGCCCTTCCCTGCGCCTCTTCTTCGGCAAGGCCCTTCCCGGCCCCGTAGCGCCGAAACGGTGCCACAACGTCACAACGCACCGACGTTGTAACGTTATCACGTTGTCTGCTACCGGAATCTATTATTGACAGAATCATTCAAGTGCCTATAATTGCGACCGATCGTCAATGCGTCCTGGTGAGCGAACCATGAGCGGTGCGATGGAACTACTCACGGTCGACGAGGCCGCGGAGGTCCTGAAGCTCAGCGTCCACATGGTGCGCCGCCTGGCCGCCGAGGGCAAGATCCCCGGTGGCAAGGTGGGGCGGCAGTGGCGCTTCTCCCGCCGCCAGTTGCAGGAGTGGGTGGAGGCCGGCGGCGGCGCCTGGCGCACTGCGGGCCGGGCGGGGAGTGAGGCCCGATGATCACCATCGCAGTCACCAACCAGAAGGGCGGCTGCGGCAAGACGACCACCGCGGTCAACCTCGCCGCGCAGGCAGCCCTGCGCGGCAGCAAGACGCTGCTCGTGGACCTTGACCCACAGGCCAACGCCACCACCCACCTCGGGGTGGATCGCACCCGCCTCAATCACAGCACCTACGACCTGCTGCTCGACCCGGACCTGCCCGTGAGTGCGGTGCTGCACCGCACTTCGGTGGAGGGACTGCAGATCCTACCCTCGTGCCTGGACCTGGCCGGGGCCGAGATCGAGCTGGCCGGCGTGGCGGGCCGCGAACTGTGCTTGCGCGATGGCCTCCGCTCGCTGCGCGACGTGGACGTGGTGCTGCTCGATTGCCCGCCGTCGCTCGGTCTGCTGACCCTGAACGCCCTTACCGCCGCCGACGCCGTGCTCATCCCGGTTGCCTGTGAGTTCTTTGCGCTCGACGGCCTGGCCGTGCTGACCAAGACCATCCAGCTCGTGCAGCGCCGTCTCAACCGTAAGCTCGTCATCCGCGCCATCGTCCCCACGCTCTACGACCAGCGCCGCAACATCTGCAAGGACGCGTTGGCGGAGGTGCGCAGCGTCTTTCCCGACGTGGTCTCCAAGACCATCATCCGCTCCAACACCCGCCTGGCCGAAGCCCCCGCCCAAGGCGAGCCCATCGCTACCTACGATGCCAAGTCCTCCGGGGCGGAAGACTACGCGGCGCTTTGCGCGGAGGTCCTGAGCGATGTCTAGTCGCCGCTCCCGCGTCCGTGAGGGGCTGGGCGCTCTACTGCGGAGCACCACCTCCGCCGAGACGGCCGAGGAGCAGCCGGCGCCGCCCCGCCGTAAGCGCCACACCTCCGTCTACCTCACCGAGGAGGAGTGGTCGTTGCTGCAGGACCTCGAGTACGAGCTCACGCGCAAGCACCAGCTCCGCGGGCTCAAGCGGTCGGACCTGTTCCGCGCCATGCTGCACCTTGCTCACGATCACCTGCGCACGCCGCAGCACGCACAACGTCTGGCCGCGGAGGTGCGTCGTCTCGGCACGCTGTGACCTCGCGAGCTGTGGGCCGGACCGCGCCACGACCCGCCGGCCGCGGTCGGTCGCCGTTGTAGGGGCGCGATTTCTCGCGCCCTCCGTGGAGGCCCCCCCGGGAGCGCCCTGAACGGTGCCCCCCCTGGGCCGTCCTCACTTCCTGTCATCGCGGGGCCAAGGAGCCCATGACCGGAAGGCCAGAGCCTCCCGAGCAACAGCGCTTCACCTTCCGCCAGAAGTGGGGCGACGACTTCTTCGCGAGTCGGGGCCACACACAGGTCCCGAACGCCCTGCTCGAGTTCAGCGCCGAGCTCGGACTCGAGCCCGCGGAGATCGGCCTGCTGTGCCACATCCTCTTCTTCAAGTGGGATGCTGGGAACCCTCGCCCGACCATTGAGCTGCTCGCCAACCGCCTCGGTAAGAGCGAACGCGCCGTCCGCCGCTACCTCCGCGCTATCGAGGAGAAGGGCCTCCTCGTGATCCGTCCCTGCTACGATGAGCACGGCCGTCAGGACGCTAACGAGCTTGACTTCACGCCCCTACGCTATCGTATCAACCGTTTCCAGGACCCCGCGTCAGATCTGACCGAGGGGAGGCTGCCAGATCTGTCCTCCTCCTCCCTGACAGATATGTCCCCCTCCAGGGTGTCAGATCTGTCAGGGTCTAATGAATCAGACGCAATACTTCCAGACGCAAGAAGTACCAGACAACAACAAACCCCTCGCAGCAACTCCACCCCTCCTGTACGCGCCACGCGAGGCCCCAAGCCCATCAGCCGCACCGCGGTTGTTGTTCCCCAGGACGGGGCTTCGGAAGAAAACGACACCGACCTTCTCGCCAGCCTCAAGGAGTTGGGGATAACCTCCTCGACCGCACACCGTCTGGTTGGCCGCTACACTGCGGAACACGTCTCTCGTTGGTTGCGGTATGTGCAGCACAAACTCAGCCATGGCTGGGTGCCACAAGACACACCGGCAGCTTGGCTGGTAGCAGCGATCCGTTCAGAGGACTGGAGCCTGCCGGCGTGGTTCGAGGCGATGGAGGCCCAGCAGGGAGATGAGGGACGCCGACAGCGCCTCGCCGCGAGCGAGCGGAAGCGCTTAGAGCAAGAGCGCGAGGAGGAGGAGCATCGCGACGCGGAACAACGCGAGCAGATCGAGAGGGAGCTGGGGATCGAAGGCAAGACGCGGCGGCTCTGGGAGGAGGCCCGCGCCGTACTCGCCGACCGGGGGGAGATGTCGCCCACGCTGCTGAGTGCCTACCTGCTGCCGATCGAGGACGGACTGGCGACCATTGTGACTCCGGTGAAGTTCTTCTGCCAGGTGATCGAGCGGGACACGGCCGCCATCCGGGAGGCTCTGCAGCAGGTCACAAAAGGCGTCGTGCGCAGAGTCACGGTGGCGCATCGCGGAGGCCTCATCTAGCCGTGCCCGAGCGGCATCGCCAGGCGGGGAAGGCCGCGGGGTAGAAAGCGAGCGGAGCGCGGCAACGCTACAACGTCACAACGTGGGAACGTCGCGCGGGCCCGTCCGGAAAGGCGAGAGGGGCACTCGGCGTCGCGAAGCCGTTGAGGGCTAGTGCCACGAGCAGAGGAGGACCGAGAGGCACCAACTCGCGGCTACTAGTGCAGCAATGCTCAGGGCAGCCCGGACCTCCATCATCGTGCTCCTGCGGAGGGGTCGTTCTCGGGTAGGTCTACCCCGCGGTGTCCGCGTGGGGCGTGATCGCGATCACAGGCGCCTGTTGATGGACCTCACGCTAGCGGCGACGGGCCGGCAGGGGAGGCCTCGCTGAGTCCGACGGAAGCTGACGCGGGCGTCATCGTGTCCGGCCGCACTGTGGAACCCCGCGGTTGGATGACGCCGACTATGGGGGCCGAATCCGACGGGTGGTGTGCGGGGGGCGAATGTTGCCTTTTGTTTGGGCCTGGTCGTGATCGCCTGTGGGCCCTGTCGCCCTACACTGGGCGCACAGACTTACGGGTCTCGGCACAGAGCGGCGACGGTGCGGTCGGCACCTGCGAGCAGCCCGGGCGCACAGCCAACGCCGCGGTGACGCGCCCCAACCGGGGAGAGGGCGACTTCCGGGACAATACGGACGCCTGCTGCGTCGAGGACCTCTACTCGGGCATGACGATGCGGCGTGGCATGGCCGGCGGCCGCCTGCCCCTGGGCGCGCACAACGTGTACGCCGACCCGGGGTTTGCGGACGACCCGGCCGGCGACCTGCACCTGCAGGCCGGTAGCCCCGCGACCGGGGCGGGGCTGGCGCTTCCCGGAGCGAGCACTGACTACGACGGCACTCCGCGCCCGGCGGCGGAGCCAGTTACCCTCGGGGCGTTCGAGGGGGCGGCGCCCCCCAGCGAGTAGGAGATCGTTGCTCGCGGCCACGTCGTACGCAAGGACACACATGCCCTCCTCTGCGCAGACCAGGCACCAGCTGCAGCGGCTTCTGGTGCGTACGGGTATGGTGCGGACCTATGAGGCCCTGCGGGGCCTGCTGCGCGGGCAGGGCGTGTGCATCCTGATGGGGCACCGGGTGCTGGATGATGACGATCCCCAGGCCGGCCTGCAGCGCTCGCAACTGGCAGAACTCATCGAGTGCCTGCAACGGCGCTACCGGATCGTCCCGCTCGAGAAAGCCTGCCGGCAACTAGCCGCGCAGGTGCGGGAGCCGCTCATCGTCTTGACCTTCGACGATGGCTATGCCGACAACTACCGCAACATGTGGCCGGTCATCAGGGCCTGCGAGGTGCCGGCCACCATCTTCATCACGACCAGCTTCATCGGCACCCGCCGCCGGATCTGGACGCTGGAGGTCCATGACTGGCTGCGGCGTACGCCGGTACCGCTCGCCGAGCCGGCCGAAGCGGTGGTGGGGCGCCTCAAGCGCCTACCGGTCGCCGAGCGGGAGACGGCCCTGGCGGGGCTCTGTCGCCGCCTGGGCGTCACGCCCACCGAGGCGACCGACGCGGAACGCATGATGACGGCCGAGGAACTGCGCGAGATAGCCACCGACCCGCTGATCACCATCGGCGCCCATACTGCGCACCATGAGATCCTGAGCACTGTGCCCCCGCAGCAGGCCCAGGTGGAGATCGCAGAGAGCGCTGCCGACCTGGAGCGGCTGCTCGGGGAACGACCGCGTGTCTTTGCCTATCCCAACGGCGGCCGAGGTGACTATACCCCCGAGCATGTGGCGATGCTGCAGGAACTGGGCTTCGAGGCGGCGGTAACCACCATGGTGGGTTTGAACCGGCCCGGGGGCGACCCGCTCCAACTGTGGCGCATGCCGTTCGGGACCGGCGAGTGCGTGCAGTTGGCGTGGCGGATGAGTACGCTACGCCACTGCCACCGGGGACCGGTCGCGCCGCTTGCCGCGGACTAGGGACAGCTGCAGGCGCGTCCTCCCAGGGGAGCAGGCAAGAGGCGTACTGGTCTCAGAGGCTGGGGCCGTACTCGTGCAGATACCGGGGCATGAGCACTGCGATCCGGCGCCGGCATATGCGCGCCAGCCAAAACCGGCCGAACGCTCGGAAGCCGCTCCTCTCAATCCCGCGGATCGAGGGGAGATTGCGCTCGTGCACGTCGATCACCGCCGCCGCGACCCCCGCCTTAGCCAGCCACTGGCGGGCGGAACACAATCCCGCGGTGTACAACCCCCGGCCACGCCATTCCGGGGCTGTGAAGCACTTGTAGATCAGGGCAGTCCGCACGGTCGGAGAGCTGCCGGGGTGCTCGTGGAGATGGAGCCAGCCGAAGAAGCGGAGTTCGCTCTCCACTTCCCCCACAAACAGGCGATCACCCCTTTGCAGGCGGCGCGAGAGCTTCTCTGGCGTGTCCTCTCCCAGGCGCAGATACTCGTCAACGCGCGCTTCGGGAGCGAAGTCGAACGCTACCACGACCTCCGGCGCAACCAAGGGTGGCCCGAGGAGGTCTCGGAGCACATAGCGGCGCTCGCGGGCAATGCGGATGCGACCGCGCGTCAGTCTAGACAGCAGAAGCAGGGCAGCCTCCAGAGGAGGAGGCTGCTCGACAGCCCGGTCGCCCATAGCACGCTCGTCCTCCCGGCAGGCGTGGACCGGCGCGGTCGCCGGACCGCGCCGCAACCCGACGTTCCTCCGGGGCCCCGGACAGGCCTTTCCCGGCCCCGCAGGGGCGCATCAAGCGCGAGGCCTCAGCGAGCACAGGCGGCAAGAGGGGAGGAGGCCTGACCTATGCCGTTCGCCGTTCAGTGCCTGACCGGGCCCGCCGACCTGCTGCCCCTGGCGCTGGCCTGGAGTACGTTGCTGTCCGGTAGCCGGGCGAGCAACGTATTCCTGACCTGGGAGTGGATCACGACCTGGTGGAAGCACTTCGGCGGGGAGCGAGAGCTCGCCGTGTTACAGGTCCAGAACGAAGCGGGCGAGACAGTAGGGATCGCGCCGCTGTGTCTGGAGCGCCGCCGGGTCCTGCCCCTGCTGTCCGTACGCGTGGTGACCTTCGTCGGGCTGGGCGGGCCGCTGACGCCGGACTACCTGGACCTGATCGCCCTGCCCGAGCACGAAGCAGGCGTAGCCGAAGCCGTCCTCGAGTGGCTACTGGCCCAGGGTGCACCGTGGGATGTCTTCGCTGTGCGCCAGGTGCCGGGTGATGCGGCGACTATCCGGCACCTGGCGGGGGCGGCCGCCCAGGCGGGACTCTGGGTACTCCAGGGGGAACCCCAGCGGTCGTGGTATGCTACGCTGCCGGCGACCCCGGCGGAGTATGAGAGTCGGTACATCGGGCGCAAGACCTGGAAGCGTCTCCGCGAGGACCGCAATCGCCTCGCGCGGGTCGGTACGGTGAGGGCAGTGGACATGGCGCGCGAGCGCTCGCCGGCGCAGTGCATCGAGCTCATCGCCCGCTTGCACGGGACGCGGAGCGCCATGCTGGGGCGAGGCTCGGCCTTCGACCGTTCCGGGTACCGGGCCTTTCACGAGGAGCTCGCCGCGCTCGCCGCCGAACGCGGGTGGCTGCGGCTGTGGACGCTGTTGGTGGACGAGGAGCCGGTGGCCTGTCGGTACGGCTTCTCCTATCAGGGGGTGCACTACGCGTACCAGACGGGGCTGCGGCGCGAGTACGCCGACCAAGGCGTGGGGCGCCTCGCTCTTCAGGAGTGCATCCGAGGCTGCATCGAGGAAGGGTTAACCCGCTTCGATATGCTGGCGGGAGAAGAAGACCACAAACGCCACTTCTGCAAGGAGAGCCGGTGGCAGTACTCGCTGCTGCTGGCTCGGCCGCATCGGCGGGGAGTGGCACTGCCCCTCCGGCTACTGGCCGGGAGTGCCCGCCGCCGAGGCGGGTGAGGGAGACACGCGCCGTGGGCGCCCACCAGGAGCAGTCGCCGGCGAACGTCAGCGAGTTGGAGGAGGAGCGCCGGCGCCTGAGTCGTGAGATCGGGGAACGTAAGGCGCGGGGCGAGCCGACGGCTGGCTTGGTCCAGCGGTCTCGGGAGCTGTCGGCGGCGATCAAGCGTCTCACCCCGCCGCGGACGGTGGCCGCTCCGGCGCGCCAGGCGGCACCCGTAGCGGCGTGGACCGCGGAGGTGCTGTCCAGCGCCGCGCAGGTGGTGGGGCTGCGGGACGAGTGGTGCGAGCTGCTGGCGCGCGCCACGCCGCGGAGCCCGTTCCTCACCTGGGAGTGGGTCGCGTCCTGGTACGAGACACACGAGGAGGCTGGGGACGTACGCTGCCTCCTCGTTCGGGATGCCGCCGGGCACCTGGTCGGCCTCGTGCCCCTCTTCCTCAGTAGGCGCCGGGATGCGAAGCTGGGGCGGCGGGAGCTGGGTTTCGCCTCCACGTATGGGCACGCCTGGGGCTCCTACCTGGAGCCGGTCTACATCCCCCGGGCGGAGCACGAGGTGGTGCAACGGCTCATCACCTACCTCCACAGCGTGCGCGACGAGTGGGACTGTGCCAAGTTCCTACGGATGCCGGCGGAAGCGGAGAGCGCCTGGCCTCTGGTCTGCGCTGCCGGCGGGCACGAGTGGCAGGTGGCGGTGCGTCCCCACCCGCCATTGGCGGTCCTGGCGCTCCCGGCCCAGACCGCCGACGTCACTGATCTGCTCGCTTCGGCCAAGCTCCGGCGCAACTGCCGAGCGGCGCGGCGGCGGCTGCAGCGGGACTACCCCCAGCATCGCTTCCGCCCTTGGGCGGACCTGGAGGAGCTCCCGGGCCTGTTGGAGGCCCACGTGTCGCTGAACATCAAGGGGCGCACGGTTCGCGGCCTCGCCACCAACTTCGGCGCCCTGCCGTACCGGGAGTGCTTTCGGCGAGCCGCGCAGCGGCTGGCCGCGGTCGGACGTCTGCGAGTGGCTTGCCTGGAGATCGAGGGGCAGGTGGCGGGCACCCTTTTCTGTGTACCGCAGCGACGGACGCTCTACCTGTGGAGCTTGGCTTGGGACTGGCGGTGGGGCGACTACGAGGTGGCTCACCTGTTGTTCCTCGAGGCGCTGCGTGCCGGCCGGGAGGAGGGCGCCACCGCAGCCGATTTCCTGATGGGTGAGGACCGCTACAAGCTGCGGTACACACGAGAGGCCCGCCGCGTCGTGGACGTGGTCATCTGGCAGAAGCGGCTGCAGATGGCTCGTTCCATCGGCGGCGAGCTCTCGGGACACGCCGTGGCCCGCGCCCGCGATGCGGTCGCTCGGCGGGGCCGGGCTTCCGCTGGAGAGGCGCGGGCTCGGCAGTAGAACCGACAGCAACCGCTGCCGGCTGCGCGGGACACTGGGGAGAGCCCCGAGTTCGCGCGCTGCCGCTGCAGGTCCCCCGTCCTGAGATGGCCAGTAAGGCAGACAGACGACATTGAGCACCGAGAGCCCCAAAGCGCCCTCCGCCGGGGAGCGCGCCGTCAAGGATACCGCCCGCCTGTTCGGGGCCCACCTCGTGGTGGGCTTCATAGCCTTCTTCTCCTCGGCCTGGCTCAACCGCAAGCTAGACCCGGAGCAGCTCGCGCTGTGGCCCCTGACGCTGGCCCTCTCCGGGCTCGTGGCCAGCATCAGCTCCTTTGGCACGGGCGACAGCTTTGTGCGCATCGTGCCGCGGCTGCTGGCCCGCAAACGGCGGCGGGCGGCGGGCGCGTTCCTCAAGACGGGGCTGCTGATCAACCTCGGCGCCTGCGCCCTGCTGAGTGTGGCCATCTACCTCCTCGCCGATCCGATCAGCCACTGGGGTCTCGTGAAGGCCGGCACCGCGCCGCTTGTCCGCCTCATGGCGGTGGCGACCTTCTTCGCCGCCTTCCGGGAGCGGCTGAGCTGGGCGCTGAACGCGACCCAGCGCTTCCGCCAGGCGGCGCTCGAAGTGCTGGTGGTGGAGGTCCCGCGGCCCCCGCTCATGGTCGTCCTCTACATGCTGGCGGGCGTCAAGGGGGTGATCATCACCCTGACCCTGGTCCCCGCCCTGAGCTGCGTCCTGCAGGTGATCTGGCTGCGGCCGTATCTCTTCCGGGACTGGAGCCTGCTCGCGCCCCGGGCGGTGCTGCGTCGCTCCATTGCCTTCTACGGCGTCTCGCTCCTGGGCCTGGTCCGCAGTCGGCTCACGTACTTGCTGATCCCGGCGCTGTCCTCCGGCAAGGCGCTGGCCAGTTACTTCGTGGTTGACAGCCTGGTCACGTACCTGCGCGTCCTCAACAGCCGCGCTACGGCAGTGGTGGCGCCCAAGCTGGTCGAGCAGGAGGCGCAGCACCCCGGGGTCCGGGAGGCGCTCTACGCCCGCTGCATGCGCTACGTCTTTCTGGGGCTGCTCCCCGGGTACGTGCTTCTGGCCACGCTGGCCGGACCGGCGACCCGCCTCTACGGCGGCGGACAGTACACCGACGCGGCCCCCCTCGTGGTGCTGCTGGCGCTGGAGGGTCTGCTCGAGGCGATCGTCCTGACCCAGTCGATCCACATCCGTGCCTTCTCGGCACCCCGCCACTTCCTGATCCGCGCCGCCCTCGATGCCGCCCTCAATATCGGCCTCTTTGCCGCCTTCGTGCCGCGCTGGGGGGCGTCGGGGGCTGGGGTAGCGCTCATACTGCGGATGCTGGCGCTGGTAGTCCAAGGAGACCGGGTGTTGCGGGTCTCGCTGCGGCCCCGCTACGACTTCGCTGGGCTGACCACGGCCATCACTGCTTGCCTGGCGCCGGCCCTGATCGCCTTCGCCTTCCAGGCGTGGTGGCCGGATACGTGGTGGGTCCTGTTCCCGGCCGGAGTGCTGGGCGTGGTGGCGTTTTTCCTCAGCCTGCGGCACCGCCTGCGCGACGAGGATGCCGTCCTGCTGGTGCGGAGCTTCCCGCGGGGTCTCATGGGGTGGCCGCGGGTGCAGGCCACCGCGCAGTGGATGGCCGGCTATGTGCGGCGGCCCACCGCCGCTCTACCGGCGGACGTCGTTCCCCCTCCGGCCGGCGCCGGCTAGCCCGCCCCTCCGCGACCGGGGGAGATGCAACGTCAGCACGTTACAACGTCACAACGTCACGCGGGCCCTCAGGGCTGGTCGGGGATGGGGGAGGGGCTACTGCGCGCGGCGATCGCGGTACTCAGAGATCAGTTGGGCCACATCGTCGGAGTCCGTCGGGGGCTTCTTGCCGCCGTCCAGCCGGGCCAGTTCGCTCTGCAACACCTCGGCCGCCAGGCGGCCCATGGAGCGTAGGCCGTGCTCGGACTCCTGGCGCACCTCAAGGTCGGGGTCCTCCAGAGCGGTCATGCAGTCCAAGATAGCCTGCGTATCGTGGCAGAGCTGGCCAATCACCACCAGCGCGGAGACCGCGGTCCGGCGCACCAGGGGTATCGGGTCGTGGGTGGCGGCGCGCTGCAGAGGCGCGCGGCAGCGGGTACCGTAAGTGTCACGGAGTGCGCCCGGCGGCTGCTGCTCGATGATGTGGTCCAGGGTGGCCGCGGCCAACTGCCGCGTCCGCGGGGACGGAGCCCTGGCCAGCGTTTGGGCGAGCGCGGAGATCGCTGGTCCGCCCATCTGGGCCAGCGTCGCGGAGGCCAGCGCCGCCCGGTCCTCGTCGGCGTTGTGCAACTCGGCGATCAGAGGCGGCACGGCCGGAGCACCCAACTGCGCCAGCGCCCGTGCCGCACGCTGTTGTGCCGCCGTGTCCGAGGACCGGAGCAAGGCAGCCATAGGGGCTGCCGCCGCGCTGCCGGTGCGCACCAGCGCCCACTGCGCCGCCTGCCGCAGGCCCTCGTCATCCGACTGCAAAGCGACCAGCAGTGAGTCCACCGCCGCCGGGGCCCCGAGCTCCCCCAGGGCCATGGCGGCCGCGGAGCGCACCGAGCTGGACTCCTGCGGGTTCTGCAGTAGGCGCCGTAACCGCGGAGCGGCCCGGGTCAGCTCGAAGTCGCCGGCCGCCTCGGCCGCGGCCAGGCGGACCTCCGGGGAAGGATCGTCAAGGCTCTCCAGGAGCAGGTCCTGGGCGCGCTCCACCGACTTGGCGGTAAGACCGCGGCGAAGCACCACGATCATGCGCAACGCCTGGGCGCGCTGCAGCGCGTCCGGTGAGGTGCAGTCGCCGACGTAGGAGGGGATCACGTACTCGGCTAGCAAGGGCCCCAGGATGCGGTAGCGGACCGCCGAGCTGCGGGCGACCAGCAGTGCCAACAGGATGGCGGTCGGGCCGGCCACCGCCCAGAGCACGCGCGACCGGCGTCTGCGCAGTCGCAATGCTTGCCTCCCGAGGGCTGCGAAGTCCCAGGCGATTATACCACCTCGGCGCGCGGAGTAGGTCCGCTCCGTGCCGGAACAGCCCACGGAGCGCCCCGCGCGCGGCATCCCAGCCCTGGCGATCTTAACAGAAGAGGGGCCCCTCAGCACACGTCTGGGTCAACGGCGCGCGGGCCGGCAGGAACTCCACCAGAAGCGCCGAAGGTTATGTGACGCAAGAGACGAGGCGGGTTCGCTGCAGCCGCCTGACAAAGGCGTAAACGGCTCGCTACACGGCCCAATGGGCCGCCAGCGCGATGTAAACGTTCGGTTACCGCCATTGACAGCGGTCAGGGCGGCGTATAGACTACCGGTGGATATCGTCGCATCTCCTGGGGGGCGCTAACAAGGGAGGTCCGGCACGCAGAGGGGAGCCCTGCGCACAACGGGCGTGGCACCTTAGCACAGGGAAGAGGCTGCCGCTCATTACCCTGAAACCGTCCTAGAGTACGTGCAGTTAGGTTTGTTGCGGCACCGTCTGTAGCTCCCAGCCACCATGTGCTCTTGGCATCCCCCGCCATACCCTCAGGGCTATGGGTCGGGGGAGGCGGGTGTTCACGCTCCGGGCTCCACGCGCTGAGTCGTCCATTCGCGTCTCGTGGTCGCCCGAGGAACTGGTTCCGCCGAACGCCACACCTGGCTCAGGAGCGACGAGCAGATGGTTGAGGAAGCTGTCCGCTTGACATCGGTTGCTGACGAGACCGATTTCACCCTTGCCGCCGACCATGCCTCACGCCTTGGCACCTACCAGCTCGCGAAGCGCATGCTGGATATCGTGGTCTCCTTCTGCGCCATCCTGGTCTGCCTGCCGCTGTGGGCGGCTATCGTCATTGCGATCCGTGCCGTCTCGCCTGGGCCGGCGGTCTTCCGCCAGTGGCGGCCCGGGCAGTACGGGGTCCCCTTCCAGATCCTGAAGTTCCGCACCATGACTGCGGATGCGGAGCAGCGGCTCGACGAGATCCTGGCGCTCAATCAGCAGCGCGACCATACGCTGATCCGGATCAAGGACGATCCGCGCGTGACGCCGATCGGTCGCTTCCTGCGCCGTACCAGCCTGGACGAGACGCCGCAGCTCATCAATGTCCTGCGCGGGGAGATGAGCCTGGTCGGGCCGCGGCCCATCTCGCGCCCCATCCCTGACCCCCGCGGTCTGTGGCGCCTGCAAGCCCAGCCGGGGATCACGGGCCTGTGGCAGGTCAACGGCCGCAAGGCCGAGGACTGCGATTACATGCTGAGCAGGGACATGGAGTATCTGGCCCACCGCTCGTTGGCCTATGATGCGTGCCTCATCGCCCGGACGGTTCGGGCGGTCATCTGTGGACGGGGCGCCGGCTAGACACGCCACGCTCGCCCCGCCAGGGAGACGAGCCGCGCGCGACACAGCAGCGGCAGCAGAGCACATGAGCGTACCAACCGCAACCCGACGTCAGCTAGCGACCTATGCAGCCATTCCGGCCCTGCTGTTGGTGGCGTTGGTCGCCTCCCGGATGCAGGGCCGAGCGGCGGGCAGCAGCGACTTGCCGCTGCGGCGCATTCCGCAGCAGCAGGGGCCATGGACGTGCGAGTCGGAGCAGGTCTTTGCCGACGACGCGGGCGTGGAGATCGACCGGACGTACAAGCACCCCGACGGCCACGAGGCCCTGGTGGTGCTGAAGGGGACCCGCACGCGCCTGGGAACGCTAAAGGACTATGCGGTGGGGAGGGTTGGCCAGGGCTTCGTAGCGGCCAGCAAGGAGACGTGGCAGACGCGCTTGCCGGATGGCGCGCCGATGACTGCCTCCGTGCAGGACCTCGTCAATGGGCCCTATCACGAGGCCTGCATCATGTGGTTCGTGTCACCCTCAAGGCAGTGTAGCTCCCTGGTCGAGGCCCAGGCCGCCGGGTGGTCGGAACGGCTGTGGGCGCGCCGGGAGCCCTGGTTTGAGCTGCACATCAAAGTCTGGGCTCCGGACAAGCGGAAGGCAGCGATCGAGCCGGCCAAGGAGTTGGCCGTGCGACTGGCGGGGGGACTCAAAGAGGTCGTGACTGCAGTGAGTTCCGGACAGGACTCGGGGAGCGGCGGTGCGACTACAGTAGGGGACACCAGTGACCGCAACAGGAGCAGCAGTGACAGACTCGACCGGGGCGAGTAGGGCCGGGGCGGGACTTGCCGCGCAGCCGGCTGCGCGCATCAACCGCTACGGTATGCTGGGCCTGAAGGCAGCGGCCCTGATGGTCCTGGGGCTGATGCTGTTCTTTCAGTTCCACAGCCGACGCTTCCTGGCCCTGACCACAGCTCCGGCCATGGACGCCGCCCAGGTGGCTCGCTCCTGGGCCGAGGGTGGGAAGCCCAACTCGCTGGTGCTGCGGCCCATTGAGCTGCGCACGGAAAAGGCCGTGGGCACGCACACCGACCGCCTCAACGCCCCGTTGTATATCGCCGTGCTGGCGGCCGTCTTCCATGCTCGCGAGGACGCGAGCGATCTGGCAGTGGTCACCACCAATGGACTGCTGCACCTGCTGAGCGCGCTGCTGTTCTACTTCTGCGCCCGGCATGTGCTGGGCAGTCGAGCCGCGGCGCTCGGCACGGTGCTCTTCCTGAGTAGCGTCTCGCTCATCGGCGCCGCTCTGGACGGTGCCGGGCTGAGTCTGGCGATGCTGCTACTGCTGGCCGCCCTCTACGCGGTGCTGCAGCTCTACCCGGCGCACGGTCGGGCAGTAGACCGGTCACGACTAGCGGCACCCCGCCGCGTGCGGTTGTGGCAGGCGCTAAGCGGCGTGCTCATGGGGCTGGCCTTCCTGGCGGGCCACATAGCGCTGCTCTTGCTGCTCCCGGTGGCCTGGATGGCGGCCCGGCCGCCGTTCGCTGCCGCCCGGGAGGAGGAGGCGCCGTCGGAGCCTCGCGCTGCTCGCCGTCGCCGCGGGCTGGTCGGCCTAGCGGCGGCGCTCATCCCGGCGGCGGCGGTCATGGTGGTGGGGCTGGTGGCCTTCCACGGTCTGCCGCTGCGCCCGGCCCTCTTGTCGCCTCTGAAGCAGAGCCAGCTGCTCATGAACACTGCGGCCTACCCGGGAGACACGATCATGATGGTGCCTCCCGAGGCCGGGGCGGGCGCGCTGCGCTTCGTCGCCACCCACCCGAAGCAGATAGCCCAGAAGCTCGCCCGGGGCGTCACGAGCATCTACAGCGCCATCCCGCAGATCTGGGGCCTCTATCTGTTGCCCCTCGCGCTGCTGGCGGGACTGGCCTTCTCCCGGGGCTCTCTGGGGTGGCGGCTGTGGGGTGTGCTGTTGGTGATGGTGGTGCTGCAGGGCTTCACCATTGCCCTGTACAGTGGAGATACGGACGATGTTGCCGTGGTGCTCCCCCTCGCGCT